>Ga0307429_1000186_pt1 | contig 44919 bp, 40 predicted proteins | sample SalMarWE160230MG_FD_202151 | JGI IMG/M metagenome (GOLD analysis project Ga0307429, IMG submission 202151) | Salt marsh sediment microbial communities from the Plum Island Ecosystem LTER, Massachusetts, United States - WE1603-230 | ecosystem: Environmental > Aquatic > Marine > Intertidal zone >... | reverse complement strand
TCATGACTGATCGCAGAGACTACATCCCAAAAGACTATAAACATAAATCCTGAGGAATCTTCAATTGTCAAAGAGCTATCCAAAAAATTCTGTTAATTATTTCTTGACTCTCTATAGCTGGTCTTTCTCAAAACGATTCTATGATTTGGAAGTACTTTCAAGATCGAACGTATCGCCCACCTCTTTCTGCAACATTTTTAGCCGAACCCTTAGTTTCTTAATTACGCCGGCGTTGGCCGGGTCGTCGGCGATGTTCTTCATCTCGAGCGGGTCGTCTTTGAGATTGTAGAGCAGCGTCTTATCAATCTTCGGATAATAGATCAGTTTATATCCATCGGCAGTTATCATTCTTTGCAGGTCGATATAGCCGCCGTATATGGCGTCGTAGCTGCTTTTGGCTTCGCCGTTGACCAGCGGCATCAGGCTCTTGAACCGCACATGTCGCGGTTTATCAACACCGGCAAGTTCCAGCGTCGAAGGCATTATGTCCTGAAGATAGACCGGTGATGTAATCTTTTTATTCTTCGGAACACCCGGACCGTTAACCATCAGCGGTACTCTAACGCTGTGGTCGTACATGTTCTGTTTTCCTATCAGACCGTGATGACCGACCGCAAGTCCGTGATCGGCGGTGAAAAAAATATAAGTATTGTCGGCTTTTCCCGTTTTTTCGAGCGCATCGAGAATGCGTCCGACCTGCGCATCCATATGGGTTATAATCGCGTAGTATTCCCGGCGGTTAACCTTAACGGCGTACTTCGTCCGGGGAAACGGGGCGAGCCTTTCATCTCTGAGCTTTGCGCTGCAGCCGATCGAATCCTTATAGGGGTATTCCGGCAGGAAATTGGCGGGAACTTTGACATTTTCCAGCGGGTACTTATCTACATACTCTTTCGGAGACTGCCTCGGGTCGTGTGGGGCATTGAAGGCCATGTACATGAAGAAGGGCTTTTCACTCTTCGCAGCATTTTCGAGAAAGTCCTCGGCATGGTCTCCGAGAACTTCGCTCCAGTGCTTGCCGCCTTTCCAGTAGCCGCCATACTTGGTGTCCCACGGTTTCCACGGGTCCGGCTGCCCTTCGATAGGGCGGTTGTATCCCGCTTCAGTTTGATTGGGCATGCCGGGGCGAACGTCCTTGACATGGTCGAATATATCTTCCGGCTTGATACCCTTGACATGCCATTTGCCGCTCATGTAGGTTTCGTAGCCGGCCTGCTTCATATACTGCGACCAGAACCTGCCGGCCGCCGTTTCCTGCTTCAGATTTGGCTCAAGGTCTCTGGCTGTCCACAGGAATCGCCCCGTATTGAGCATCGTCCGGCTGGCCACGCACACGGCGCCGTGCCATGCGCCCTGATTGTACGCATGCGTAAAAGTCACGCCGCCCCTGACGAGCCTGTCGAGGTTCGGGGTCTGTATTTCGTCGCAGCCCAGCGAATGCAGCGTCTCAAAGCACTGGTCGTCGGCGAAAATAAACAGGATATTCGGCTTGTCTTTTCCTGCTCCGAAGGCCTCAACGCCCGGCACTGAAAGCGCCGCCGCTCCCAGACCAACTGCTTTCAGGAATCTTCTTCTCGTCCAATTGGAATCACTCATCTTACAGCCTTTCGTATAAACACAATTTGTCAAATGATAGCGCACTTTTTCACTTCGGCAGGTTTGTGCCGAGGCGAACTGTGTTGGCGGTTTCATCATAAAGCACTTTGACGCTCCTGCCGTTAAGGACGACCGAATCCGGATTTGCCGTCGCTCTTAAAAATACATTCTTGACCGGTTGCCCTTCCAGCCATACCTGTGTCTGCCTGCCCGGCACAAAGACGGCGTCAACCTTCGAGAGCGAATCGAGCACGACCTTGCCGTTCTTGCGTAAGTAGCTGCCGCAGGCAACAAAGTACCTCACGACCGAATCCGGGTCGTTTCCATCGGCATCATTTGGTCGTGTCACAGCAAACATGTACGCATCCGTATCCCAGCCGTCAATCACGTTGCAGCTATTGCGGTGCATTTTTCGCCCGTCCGCCCGTAGATTCAGATATACATCGGTGAGCATCTTTCCATCGCTGAGACGGATTCCGATCGCTTCGTTGGCTTTCAATCGCTCGACCTGCACTGCCGGCTTTTCACTGCCCGGCTCAAGCGGAAACACCGCCGTGACGAACTTCGCATCCCGCGCAGGCCGCTCCGGCGTAAAAGCAAGGTATGTCACTTCGCTATCGGGCCGGTGGTCTTCGAGGCCCTTCTTCTCTACGACCTGCATCGCTTCGGGAAACAGCGGCATTACGAGCGCGCGAGCGTCACCGTTTGAAAGCAGTATCCGCTCGCCTTGTTTGTCGGCCTTGTCCCGGTAGTGCAGCAGCCATTCCAATTGGCCTTTTTCGTGGGTACGTACATCGTCGAAGATCAGTATTGCTTCGCCGAGCCACAGGAAGTGACGGTAGTTCCGCGAGAACTTCCACGATGTCGCACCGGTGGCATCGGCGAATACGTACTTTAGTCCCGCGGCATCAATCAGCCTGGGTATCCGGCCGGGCGTGACTGTCCCGCGGTCGCCGTTGCCGCAGTCTTCCGGGTTCTGCGCTTGACCGTCGGTGAGGATGACATTATGGGCCTTGCTGTGACGGTAGTAGCTGGTGTACTCCCGCCTGCTGTAAGAGCAGTTGCCGGAATCGATAATCAAAGGCACGCCTTGATGAAACAAGATGAAAGAGCCCGCATCCGGATGCGCATGGTTCCATGCAAAGCCCGACTTTATCGCCAGCATGGTCGCATCATCCCGCCATGACGACCGCAGCACGGCCCAGCCGATATCCGGATACAGCACCGACTCGGCAAAATCATTAGGAACAGATTCTCTTTTATCCAATTTATCGTAGAGTAGTCCCACCGGATCGTTCAATCCGCGATCCGTGCGGGTCAGATACCAGTGATACTGCGGCTTGTCGTAGCCGTTGGCAAGCAGCATCCGAATGGTTCGTGCCCCTGTTGTCCGCAGGCTGCTGTCACCGAAATTCACAGACATTATCGAATCGGAAGCCGGATAGCACGATTGAACGAAGAAATCCCCCGCGTCGTCCAGCAGCGGAATATCCGGCGACGCCAATCTTCCGAACACGTTCGAGTAGGCGAGCCGGAACAGCAGATATTCCGACAGGGCGTAATTCGCATAACCGACGCTCTCGTAAAACGCCCCCTCGCTGTCGAAGTTGGCCGGCTTGTTTTGCAGTATGTTTCCCTGATAGTAAAACCATTCGGGAAAAACATCCGAGACACGATTAGCCCACACTTCGGCCTGCGGCTGGTCACCTACCAGTGACAATGCCGCCAGACCGGCCATCGAAACACACACGCTCCACCAGTTGTGCCCCATCGAATCGAGAGCGTGAATTCGTTTATCGCCCAGAATCCAGTCATTCAGCGTCGGCAGGATACCCAGCCGAACCATGGCCCCGGCGATGGTCTTTCTTTCCTCCTCCGACAGCAAATCATAAATACTGTCATATCCGACGGCGTAGCCATAGCAGAACCTGGCAGTGTTCAGCTCCGAATGCCAGGGCGGATCATGATGAGCGTCGCCGGCCCACCTGCCCAGGTTGCCGTAATGAACCATGGCGTCCCGAAGCTTCTCGGCGTAGCGTTTATTGCCGGTCATCTGATAAGCCAAACCGAGTGTCGGGCCCATATCGCTTATCTGTCCGCTCGGCCGGCCGTAATTGCCGTGCTGGCCGGAGCCGCCTTCGGCGGATTCCTTTGATACCAGCCTTGCATCAAGGAGCCGATCCGCCCGCTCAAGGAGTTTGCCCAGGGCTTCCTTAAATATGGCATCTTCGGCAGCACGTTCACGCAGGCGCGTGACACGCTCGGCGGTGAAAAACAACCTTGGACGATTAGATGGTTCGCCCGCCTGTCGATTATTGTTTTGCGCGAATGCATTGGCTGCCAAACCGGCAATAATTGCTGTACATAACAGCACCCGATAGAACTTGAATCTTGCAGCGGCGTTTTTTGCTATTTGCTTCATATTTATTTATCCCAGTATTCGTCGATTATCTTTTGGATATGAGGGTATTTTTCATCTGTTTCGTTATACTCATTTCTCAACCGCAGCAGTTCGGTCTTCAGCTTCCTGTTTACATATAACCGCTATCCATAGTCATCGTACAAAGTAGACAATAACCTGTTCGGCAGGAAATTTCAAGATATCTTGAGCAGCAGTTGACTGAACTCCGGTATTTTCGGATAAAAAAGAAGTGGCAGCCATTATCAAGGAATGTCTTGAAATGACTGGTCATAAACCGTGAGGAATGAGCCTCGGCTTAGTCTTATGTCGGCCACAAGGCCGATTTCATGCTCCTTCAGCAGCGAGGCAAACTGCTCGAAAGAAAGATTGGAATGGCCAACCGTAAAAATACGAAGTGTTTTCTCAACGCCAGCTTTCATTTACCCCGGTTAAAACTCCGGAAAGATATCTTATGATATCATGAAATCATTTCAGATTGTACATAAAGAAATCACCTTTGAGATCGAGCACCGGTGTGCCGTCAAAGGCGTCTATATCTTCAATCTCTATGACATTTTCGTGTATAGAGATTATGTTGCATTTGCTAATGGCAATCAGATTCGGACGAAAGGGCGAATGAGTGGCAAATACACCCGTAAGCGGGAGCTGTTTGTCGCCACGAGGATGAACCTGCAAAACGGCTCGTTTCTCCGGCGTATCGTTTCTGTCGAACCAGTAAACAACGGTGACATGAGAATGCTTATCCAATCCGGAAAGTCCGGGTTGGTATTTCTCGTCGAGGACGATCATCGTTTTATCGTCTTCTTTTACGACTTCGCCGATGGGATGAATTATAAACTGTGTTTTCGCTATTTGCTCGTCGCCGATAGTCGATGGCATCGTACAACCTCCGATAGAAAAGGCGATAATGATTGGCAAAAAGATCGTTAAATATTTCATATATTCATTCTCTAACCGGAATTATAAGTTCTTACTTCAGTAGTCTCTTATGCTCGACAACAATCTGTTCGTACTTCGAATCCGAAGCAAGGTTGTAGTATTCGCCGGGATCGCTGTTGTGGTCGTACAGTTCCGTGCCTTGTTTGCCATGGTCCCATTCCGTGTAGCGCCATCGCTCGGTACGCACGGAACGGCCGGCAATCTTTCCTCGCTGCACCTGTGTAAAGGCCATCTTCTTCCACGGGAGCTTCGGGTTGTTCAGCAGGGGCTTAAAGCTCTTTCCTTCGAGGTTACCCGGAGCGGCCAGCCCGTGCAAGTCGGCCAGCGTGGGGTAAATGTCCACGAATTCTATAATGCGTGAACAGCTTGTGCCCTTTGCTTTCATTTCCGGCGTCGCCACGATCAGGGGAGCCCGGGCGGAAAGTTCAAACAGTGTATTCTTGTTCCACCAGCCGCGCTCGCCCAGATGATAGCCGTGGTCGCCGAAAAATACAACAGTCGTATTTTGCCACAGTCCCAGACGATCCAGTGCGGCCATGATTTTTCCCAACTGGGCATCCATGAAAGAGACTCCCGCGTAATAGGCGCGCATAAACTCTCGCCGTTCCTTGTCGGTGAAAAGGTCGAACTCGTCCTTCCAGCCGCTCCCGATGGCCTGGGCAAGCTCCGGCGAGCGGTCGGGCGGATCTTCGGGTAATTTCAGAGACTCAGGCGGATAAAGATCGAAGTATTTTTTAGGCGCGATAAATGGATCGTGCGGTTTGAGAAAACCTACAGCGATAAAAAACGGATTATCGCGCCGCTGCTCCAGCAACCGAATGGCTTCAGCAGCAATCTGGCCGTCTGGCTGATCCTCATCGCCTCCCTCAGCAGCAAGCCATCGGCACCACTTGACCCGGCCGCTCGTGAGATTTCTTCCTTCTCCCTTTTGGCCCCGAGGCGTACCTTTTGGATCGGATGTCACGTCCCACGCTTGAGGATCATCCGTGTTCTTACGTCCGTGAAAGACTTTTCCTATCCGGGCCGTGAAGTGTCCGTTTTTGCGGAACAATTGCGGCAGCGTAACGACGTTCGGCAGCTTCGAACGAAATCCGGTCGTATTGTTGAGAATTCCCGTCGTGTCGGGTCTTAAGCCCGTGAGAAAAGAAGTGCGACTCGGATTGCAGATGGTGAACTGGCAGTAAGCACGCTCGAATCGAATGCCGCGAGCCGCCAGCCGGTCTATGTTAGGCGATTTGACAAGTGGATGGCCGTAACATCCAAGAGAATGGTTCAGGTCGTCAACAGCAACGAACAGCACGTTTCTCTTTGCTTGATCGGTCTTGCTGTAGAGATTTGCCGCTTGTGTGAGTGCCGCTAATCCGGCGGTGGTTGTCATTTTTAGAAATTGTCTTCGTGTCACTGGATTCTTCATAGTATTATTCCCCGGCCATGCATAAGATGCAGCCATTTTTCATTGAAAGATATAGCCGCCCGTCGGCAGCGGCCATGCCATCGAATGCCGGCACGCTTTCGAGCTTGTATTCGGCCAGTTTGCCGCCGTCTGTTGCCGATACGGCCCAGAGCAAACATCCCTGGCTCCCTTCGAGAGCGGCACTCTGTGCATGCAGCTTAACCTGCACTTCCGGCTCAAGTGTGCGGCCCCAGATATCCTCTTCATCGACAACATCCGGCGGTCCGGCGACAAATAGCGTTTGATCCGCCAGAATCATGGCCTTGGCAATCACGTCGGGCTTCTCAACCAACCATTTGCGAGTCACGGCGCTGAGATCAAGCTCCGGGCGTTTGGCACGATTCTTCCAGTTGACTATGTTCTGCGGGATTTTAACCTTGTTGACGCGGGCGGCACGGTCGGGATCGAAGGCCTTGTCGGCGGCAAAGAGCCGGTATTCCAGCGCCGACGAATTGCACAGATATTGCGGGTGACGTCCATAGCCATACACATTGGTATCGTCAAAGGCGAGAATCCGTCCGGCAGGGACGAGCCTCGCCGCGACAGGCCACTCGGCCCATCCTTCGCCCGCGTTCTTGCCGTAGACCCAATATGAACGATGGAACCATGAATCATCCAGAAATCCCGTAGGGCAGAACAGATGTGTCCCATCGCCTTCCTGGTCGGTCTGATGCTCGGGATCGATGACGGCCCGACGTCCGTCCATGTTGAATCGCTGGGATCTCATGTACACGAACTTGCCGTCGCTCGAAAGGATGTCCGGCAGGGCGACGGGCATCTTTTTCTGCTGGATTCTCGACTGAAGGTTCTTGCCCGTTCTGGGATCACGGTCGTCCAGAATTGTCTCAGATAACTTCTTTCCGGTCAGCGGATCCAAACGCAGCATTCGCATTCCGCCGTCAAGGAACATCGACCTGCCCGCCAGGGCGTAGGCGACGCCGTCCTGAATCAGTACGCTGCCTGAGATTGGCCATACGGATTCGAGCTGCTCGTATGACATCAGCCGCAGGTCATGCGGGGCCGCCCTGAACCGCCATGCAAGCACCCCGTCCGAAGCACGCAGGCAGTAGACCCAGCCATCCACCGAGCCGAACAGCACGCGCCCTTTGTAAATGGTTGGAGGAGAGTCCACACGAGCGCCGGCGGTGTAGCTCCAGAGCTTCTCGCCGGAAGCTGCATCCAGGGCATGCACCGTGTGTGTATCCACCGATGCGGCGAACAATTTCCCATCCGCCACTACCGGCTGTGTAACGCGTCCGCCGAGTTCGGTCTTCCATGCGTTTTTCAGCGTAGTAGGGACCTTTGTGCCGGCACGTCCGCTGCGCCTGGTGTCATGGCGGTACATGGGCCAGTCGGCGGTATTCTTCGTTTCGTCTTGTGTAAATTGTATCTTATCGTAGGCTGGTCCACGCTGGAAGCGCTCGGCGTCCGATGGAGCGGGACGCTTTTTCTCTGCCGCCGGTGCCAGTACGTTGAAACCGTCCAGCTTCGATTGATAGTAGCATGCACACGCGTTCGGCGTAGCGTAAACCAGGCCGTTGCAGGGCATCATTCCGTAGAAACAACCGCCGCGAACCCAGTGGTGGATCTCCCACTCTTTTGTGCGAGGATTGATAAACTCAGTGCCGGTCCATGAGGGCATGAGGTACTTTTCCGTCGCCTTGCTCGGATAGCATCGCTGGTGCATAATGGCGAAGGGTTCTACATTGGGCGAGAACTCGCGGTTTATATCGCCCGTGTGAGGGTCCCGGCCGGTAAACAAGCCTGTAGATTTCGGCCGGGCGCTGGCAATGTCACCCGACCAGACGAGCCCGTCGATGACGAAAATATCCTCTGGGCAGAAGTGCCCGGAGGGATGCATTTTGGACTCCCAGAGTTGTTTGCCGTCCCCGGCCGATAGGGTCACAAGAGAGCGTTGTTGTCCGGAGAAGAGAACCACGTCCTGATACATAACCGTCGAAGGTGACCAGCCGGTGGGGATTAGCGAACTGCGCTGGACGGGTGTTCGCCAGAGCTGGCTGCCAGTGCCGGCTTCGATGCACACGACCGCCTCTCCGTCGTGGAAGACCACACGCTGATCGTCGGCGGCCAGCGACATCGGCACAATCCTGCTCTTGTGTTTCCAGAGAATATCGCCTGTCTCGACATCGACGGCCATCAACTCGTCGATTGTTGCATCCCAGCCCCATCTCTTGCTTGCGCGGTCTCGCTCCGTCCAGCAGTTCGCATTTTCCTGCTGGTAGGCGACCGGCTCGCGGTCGGGATTGACGACCAGGCATAATACGCCGTTCGTGGAAACAAGCTCCTCGACGGTTTTAGTGCCCTGGTATGTGCGAATCGTTTTTCCCGTTGCCGCATCGATAGCACTCAGCGGGGCATTAATGCCAAGCGTTGTGTAGACTTCATCGCCGATCGCGATGAGCCGTCGTGTCAGTCTTGACGGGCCGCTCTTGAGCGGGAACAAATGGTTGTACCAATCCGGTAGCTCGCGCTTCCACAGAATGGTCCCGTTGAAGGCGTCCCGCGCAATCAGGAACCACCTGGGCGGAAGCTGGATGGAGTCTCTCGGCCCTTCATCCATAATATAAAAGATTCGTCCGTTCGCCGAAACCAGCGAGTTGAGACTTGCCGAGTGTTCATGACTTCTCGCCCATTTCGGGCTGCCGACCCACTGCATCCGGCGGGGCGGGCCGACCACAGAATCATGTGCGACGGCGTTGCCGCTGGCATCGTGAAGATAGTGTGTCCATTCGTCGATATCTTCGGGGCGCGGCTTGACGGTTTTTTGCCACTTGCCGGCCTGCTTGATGTAGGCTACGCCTTTAGGCGCCAGGACCCGCATGACTTCAGATATGGGAATATTGCCGAGGTCCTCGCATACAACGAGGTTGACGAGGTTATCGATATACGGAAGATGGTTGGCCTCCAACCGGTCGACGGATACCGTGCCGTAAAGATTGACCGAACGAATATGCTTGCGGGCCTGCTCGATGTTGTTCGTATCTTTGTCCAGGCCGTGCACGGCGTAGCTTTCATTTGCGTGAAGCGCCGCCGTTAGACGCCCGCCACCACAGCCGATATGAACGACGAAACCGCCCTTAACGCCTGTAGCGTCCAAAATGTTCTTAGCTTCCTGTTCGACCTGCGGGGCGGCTGTTGCCGGAGTTGTCAGTGATATCGCCAGAAAACAGGCTAACGCGGCGGATAACACACTTGTCTGTTTCATGAGCACTTGCCTTTCAATTCCAGGATGCGTTAACAACTCCTTTAACCTCACATTTGTATGCCGGCGTCAATTGTACTGAACAACTGCACGCCTATGATAAAAAGAAATTATAGTTTGCCGTACCCGTCCAATCAATACGTTTTTTTCGAGAAATGCTATAAGTCTTCAGTTTGATTTTTTGACAGCAGGCCCGGTTAGTGGTAGCTTATCTGCAAAGTCATGTTGTGCAATGTAAAAGGATACTGCAGGAATTTCAGTAAATGCTATTTGTTGAGGAACTATGGATTCGGTAATCACTATACCCGCACTCGGCGATAACTTTATTTACCTGTACCGATACAATAAAAGCGATGCGCTTGCAGTCGATCCCAGCGACGGTTCGTTAGTGCTTAGAGCCATGAAAGAACACGGCCTGAACCTCAAGACAATTCTTATCACGCACCATCATTGGGATCACGTCGCCGGGACTGTTGAGTTGAGACAGAAAACCGGCTGCAAGGTCATAGGTGCCGATAGGCGGAGAATACCCGGCATTGACTCAGTCGTGGAGGATGGACAGATTCTGCCGGTTGGAGACTGCAAAGTCCGGGTGATTGCCACGCCGGGGCATACCAGTACGTCGGTTTGCTATTATATCGAGCCTTCGGCCGGCAATGAAAACGGCATCCTCTTCACAGGTGACACGTTGTTCGTCGGCGGCTGCGGCAGGTTGCTGGAGTGCGACGCACAATCGATGTGGGACTCGCTGCAAAGACTGGCATCTTTGCCCGACGATATGCTTGTCTACTGCGGGCACGATTATACGCTGGAGAATTACGAATTCGCTTTCGGCATTGAGCCCGGTAATCAAGATATCAAAGAGCGACTCGATCAAGTCAGGCAGGCACAAAATCAGTGCAGGCTGACGGTTCCTTCGAGTATATTGCTGGAGAGAACCACGAATTGTTTCCTGCGTGCCGGCACACCCGAATTGAAGGCGGCTCTTGGAATGCCGCGGGCGCAGGCGGTAGAGGTCTTCGCAGAACTTCGCCGGCGTAAAGATATCTTTTAAGCAGGCGGCTTATCTGGTAAACTCCAGCTTGGATATTGGTACATGTAAGGAGTAGCATTATGCTTATAGTCCACGTTTTCGTTCACGTTAAGCCCGGTCAGGCCGAAGCCTTCGAGACGGCCACGCTTGAGAACGCCCGCAAAAGCGTCCGTGAGCCGGGCGTCGCTCGATTCGATGTCATCCGGCAGCAGGATGATCCGGCTCGTTTTGTGCTGGTCGAAGTCTATCGCACATCCGAAGATCCGGGCAGGCACAAGGAGACGGCACATTATCAAAAATGGCGTGACACCGTGGCCGACATGATGGCCGAGCCCCGCACAAGCATCAAATACACGAACGTTTTTCCCGATGAGCAGGGCTGGGACTAATCAATATGAGATTCGAATTCGCAACAGCAACACGCATCATATTCGGCCCCGGCACAATTTCGGAAGCGGCGTCGTTATCCGGCGAGTTCGGCAAACGTGCTTTCGTTGTCACGGGCCATACCGTCGAACGGGCCGAGCCGCTCCTTGAACGCCTCGTCAAGCAGGGCATTGACTCTGTGACATTCAACGTGGCAGGCGAGCCGACCACAACTATTGCAGCCGCGGCAGTACAGGCGGCCCGCCAGGCCGGTTGCGACCTGGTAATCAGCATCGGTGGCGGCAGCGTTGTCGATACCGGCAAAGTCGTTGCCGCCATGCTTACCAACAGCGGCGAGCTGGAAGATTACCTGGAGGTGGTCGGTGCCGGCAAGCCGCTCACGCAGAGTGCCGCACCACATATTGCGATTCCGACTACCGCGGGAACGGGTGCCGAGGTCACTCGCAACGCCGTTCTGAGCGTGCCGGAACACAAGGTCAAGGTCAGCATGCGGAGTCCTTTTATGCTGCCTCGCCTGGCCGTGATCGATCCTGTATTGACCCATTCGATGCCGCCATCGGTCACTGCCAGCACGGGACTGGATGCGCTGACGCAACTGCTTGAGGTTTACGTTTCCGGCCAGGCGAATCCGCTGACGGACGGTATCTGCCGCGAGGGCCTTCTCCGTGCCGGGCGATCTCTGTGCCGGGCTTATGAAGATGGTGACGATCATGACGCCCGTGAGGACATGGCGCTGGCAAGCCTCTTTAGCGGACTGGGCCTTGCCAATGCGAAGCTGGGTGCCGTACACGGTTTTGCCGGCCCGCTGGGCGGCATGTATTCGGCACCTCACGGCGACATTTGCGCCCGGCTTCTGCCGTTCGTCATGGAGGCAAACGTGCATGCGCTGCGGCAGCGTGAAGCAAACTCGGCGGCACTGGCGAAGTACGACGAGGCGGCCCGGCTCCTGACCGGCAGCAGCTCGGCACTCGCCGCCGACGCAGTGACATGGGTGCGAGAGCTCTGCATGGCGTTGAAAGTGCCGTCACTGGCCCGGTTCGGATTGAAGCAGCAGGATTTCGAAACCATAGCGGCGAAAGCCAGAAAATCGAGCAGCATGAAAGGCAACCCGGTCGAGCTGACGGATGATGAATTGCTCGACATCATCAGACGAGCAAATACCGGTACGCCATAAATCAATAAGATAAGGATGAGCTGCCACAATGAAAATCGATATTCACTACGGCGACGGTATCGTTTCACTTCAGATTCCCGAAGCCAACGTCACGCGCATCATCCGGCCGTGGCAGAACGAAGAAGAAGCGGACAATCGAGCTACTCTTCGGCAGGCAATAACAGACCCCCAGTTCGATGACTTTCGAGAAGCAATTGCCGGTAGGCACCTCTGCGTGCTTCTGGACGACGGCACGCGCGATGAGCCGTTCGGGGACATATTCGAGCAGTTATTTGCCGCACTTCGAACAAGCTCGTTCGTGCGATTCCTTATATGCACAGGCACGCACGAGCCGGCGACCCCACAGAACGACAAAATCACGGCACAAATTGAAAACGCCGCCGGCAAAGCAGGGATCGGTAATTTTGAAATCCACGCCCACGATTGCGAGCGCACCGAATTCGCCCAGGCCGGCGCCACGTCACGTGGCACGGAGATCATCTGCAACGCTCTGGCTGACGACGCGGACGTCTTCCTTGTGCTCTCGGACATCAAGGTTCATTACTTTGCCGGCTACTCGAATCCCATAAAGAATTTCGTGCCGGGGATATGCGCCTTTCGGACGGCCGAGCAGAATCACAGCCTGGCACTCGATGACAAATCGACGTTCGGCGTTCATCCGTGGCATCCGGACGACAGCAAAAGGAATAATCCGCTGGCCTCCGACCAGCTCGAAGGGATGCGACAGATTGTCAAAGAGCGGCCCGTCTTCACACTTGCTACTATCACGACCTCGGGGCAAATCCGCTGGGCAAAATTCGGGCTCGTCGATACCGTCAGCGCCGAGGCCTTTGCAATAGTCGATCGTCGTAATACGCACACCGTCGCCCCGGCCGGGCGACTCATCGTTTCGCCCGGCGGACTGCCGAACGACGTCGACCTTTACATCGCCCAGAGGGCCCTTGAGCTGACAAAGGATGCCGTGACGGATGGCGGCGAAATCCTCTTCTTAGCCGCGTGCCCGAACGGCGTGGGCGAGGAAAAGACGATGGAAAACTTCTACCATCGGCTGACCAAACCGATCGACGAGATATTCAATTCTATTGAGAGCGAATACAAACTATACAGCCACAAGCCGTACAAGTTCGCCCGGTTGATCCGGCGTTTACGGCGAATTCATATTTACTCGCAGATACCCGACGACATCGTCCGGGCGGCACATCTTTATCCGGCACATGAACCACAAGCAATCGTTGACGACTGGCTCACCGAGCAGCCGGATGCCAAAATCACAATCGTTGACGGCGCGAACAAGATCGCTTTATATAAAGCATCTTAAAAAGTAGGGTGGGGCTATGCCCCACCACCCAAGGATCGGTGGGCCAAGGCCCACCCTACTTGAATTCACAGTTCATGCAGCATTTTAACGGCCTGCTTCACGACCATATCGGCCGCTTTCGGCGCGAAGGGACTGGTGCTGATTTCATATCCTCCCTCAACGTACAGATGCTCGGGCGGAAGATATCCGGCGGCGCCGTTGCAGTGCGTAATCACGAAAGTATGCTTGTATGGAGAAGCCGCTTTAATCGACATGCCGATTTCTGTCAGGACCTCGCCGCCGAGGCCTACGAAGGCAATGTCACCGACTCTCGCGACGGTAATATTGTACGGTGTGGGCGGGCAGTCTTTTTTAATCTTAAGCTCGCCTCGCGCCTTGCCCGGAAGATAGAGCGTGACAAAGGCAGTCTTAATTTCACCGCCGACCGAAAGGTCTTTTATATCACGGTACACATGAACGACCTCTTCGCCCAGCAGCGTCCCCAGCAGTACCGGTTCGGGGATCCAGCCCGGCTCGGTATTGAATCCGGGCAGCACCCTGAACCACGGATCGATATTGCCCGATGCCCCCGCGAACGCCGGAGCAATTACCTGCTCGCCAAGAATCTTTTCGACGAACTGCTCGGCAAGCCCGAGGACATCGCCGCTGATGGTAAGATTTCTGCCCCCCAGGCAGGTGGCGTGAGTGGCATAATCGAATAACGATGCGACGACGGCGCCGTCGGGTTTTGCAAGTTTCATTACCAGAACTTCCTTGTCGGTCGGCCCGTAAGGATTGCGTCCGAGTCTAATCGAACTGTTGCCGGAGCTGTCGAACTGTAATTCGCGCCGATTCACTCCGACCGGGGAATATCCCACGCCCGCACCGGTATGGACCGGGCCAGTATTCTTCATCGCTTTGCGGATGACTTCTATCAACCTGCCTTCCAGATTCTTCGTGTATTCAAGATTGTTCGGGTGCCCTTTTTCCTTATCGATGGTCAGACTTGGGCCATCGTGTGTATGTATGGCGCTTAGAAAAAGCTCGCCCGGCTTGAGTTCCAATTCGCTCAGAATGACTTTCCGAAAATGTTCGGCCGTTCCAGCGTAATAGCCTAACAGGTCACTCGATACCAGCACGAGCCGCTCGCCGTTATTCTCAAATGCAACAACTCTCGCCGACAGCGGGTCATGGACGGCCTCCGACAGGGCGGTACGTGCCCCGTAGCCGGACATTTTGACCGGCTTGTCGGGCGTGATATCAATCCTGGCAGTCCCGGCACGCAGCGTATCTTCATTCGCCGCGATGCCTGAAGGATAAACGCTAAGAGTAAAACTGATAATAAGCACAATTACAATTGCGGTGATTCGCTTAACTTGATGATTCGATACTTCCGCCATGGCAAGCCTCCTTAAATAAGATATTTTCTTTGGCAACATAGATAAGCCATTCGCATACACTTTGCGTCAGGGCCATTATACTTCTCAAATGCCCTCATGCAAGTCGCCTTCTCAAGCCCAATTCCTACCAAGAGCCCTTCCAGCACGGCCCAACAAACGCGCTTAATCCGGTTAACCTGTAGCTGCCGCGGGCGATTCTTTTCCTTTTCCCACCCCTTTGATCGGCTCGGGATCTGGAAATTGGCTTTGTTTGGCTTTGTTTTCTTCGATGTCGCCAGCCGGATTTATTTCATATTCTCTTTTCAAATAAGACTTTGCGCCATGCTGAACTACTGATAATTGGCTTTGTTTTTTCAAGTCGCCTTTTTTCTCTGCCGGACGCCGGGTGGCAGCCTCATCCCGCAGGGATGGGGATGGTTCGTACTGCTGCTCAGCGCCTTGATACTCGATCCGACGCATTATTTCGTGTCTCTTAAGCTCGTTCATCATCTTGAGCATACTGTTCTCGATCCGGCGTTCGTACAGCATCATCCTGTCGAGCACCCTGCAATTGCACCAGTCGCTCGAAGCGACTCGGCCGAGCTGCAAATGGCTGATGACATATCTCGAATCGCCCAGCTTTACCCCCTTGGCGTGCCACTTCACCATATTGAGGCTTTTGGCCATCGGATTGTCGATTTGACTTTCTATCATCGAGTCGATGGCCTGGTTCTGCATACGTTCGGCCCGTTTTAGCCGCCAGACAAGGCTGACAAATCGATCAGCTAACATGGTTTCCACCGCCCCGACAGGGTCAAGCTCAGCGAGGAATTGGTCGTGGTAAGCTTCATATTCAGCCGGATCTTCGCCTTTTATCACCGCCTCAGCGGCAAAAAGCCCGTGCTTGATCGCATTCTGCGAGACAGCAGCCTTACCCTCATCCGTCTGCGGCCCGGTCGACTTTTGAGCGTTTTGCTGGTTTGCTTTGGTTTGTGCTTTCGTAGCCATAGTATTCTCCCTTTCGAAATTGATTATTGATTATTGTTATAACGAACCAGTAAATTGTGTTATACGTTAATCATACTTATAGGTACGTTGGCCGTCAAGTGAAAAATATAAAAAATTAGGAAATTTATTTAACCGCAGATTTGCCCCGTGAGATAACGGTTTTGCTCCCTAAGGGATAAGCTATCTCATGGGGTGAACGCGGATTTTAAAGTGAATTAGAGGTTCGTGATTAGGGAGCAATAGCAAGTAGGACAGGCAGGTTTTAGCTTCAAGGTTTCCTGTGGATTGACTGAATATATGGATTTTTCGAGCCACAGGGAGCATAATAGATAAAAACAGTGGCTTTCCTGAATAATCCGCCTTTTTTCCTTTGTCTGAATGTATACTGGCTATTATGTTAATTAATTATGGGAATGCAAAGAAGCATATCAGTGTATACCGATACCTTGGTGTTTGGCGGAGTCTTTGACGACGAGTTCAAGGATCCGAGCAAGACGTTCATCGAGGCCATCAAGGCCGGCAGGTTCATCCTCGTCACGTCCGAACTGGTCAGGCAGGAAATAGCAGCGGGCCCGCAAGTCGTCGGGCAGTTGTTTGAAGAACTGTTATCGATAGCGGACATCGCCACAGTCACCGCCGAAACGCTCCAGTTGCAGAAGGCGTATCTCGATGCAGGCATTATATCCGCGCGGTTCGCCACCGATGCACTGCATGTGGCTCTGGCAACTGTCTGGGGAGCTTCCATGATCGTGAGTTGGAACTTCCGGCACATCGTCAATTACCAGAAGATTCCAAAGTACAACGCCGTGAACAAATTGCATGGCTACAGCGATATCGCCATATACTCACCATTGGAGGTGATCGAACATGAAGACGAAGACCTTTGATTGCGTTAGCATGAAGCGGCAGGGGGCTGAACAAGTTATGAAGCAACTGGAGGGCAAATCGCTCCAGGAGCAGCTCGAATACTGGAAGAAAGGTACCGAAAACCTCAAGAAACTCCAGCAGAAACTCAGAAAAGCTGGTGGCTTTCACTAATATCGATCTTTGGTATCGTGTAACGAATGTGTGTTGCGTTGTCATGTCGTGCCCAATCGAAACATCCGGATTCTGCCTAAACTTGCTTTTCACTCGCAGCCGGATCTCTCCACTCGGCTCCGCCTCGGTCGAGATGACAAAGTGTTCGGCTCCGCCTCGGTCGGGATGACGGAGGATTTCGTAGAGCGTCGTGTGGTCGTGTGGCAGCCACTGAATGAGAGAAGCAAATGAAGTGGATAGGGAGGATATGTATTGTTGGATTAATAACATTGATAAGGCAGCCAGAATCAAAAAAGACTCTGCCATTGTAAAAAGAAGATTGAAGACCATCCACTTCGCTCACTGTGTTCGCTCAGTGGCTACCACCCGTCTCGGTTTTTTGAGTCGTATTGGGTATTACATAACGAATGTGTGTTGCGTTGTCATGTCGAGCTCCGTCGAGACATCTGGATTCTGCCTAAACTTGCTTTTCGTTCGCAGCCAGATCCCTCCACTGCGTGATGCTTCGCATCGCTCCGGTCGGGATGACAGAGGATTTTGCTGCTGGCTGCCTCGGTCAAGATGACAAAGTGTTTCGTAGACCGAATAAAAATGTATCTTAATACCTTAATCCTGAAACATAGAAATGTGAGGCGGTAATGTTACGAGCAATCCCACACAAGGGAATTATTAGAACTTCTATTCTTCCAATTCGACGCCTCGGGACTCAAAGTAGCGTTTGAGCTTTGGGATCATGTCGTTCTGTATATCGACATTGCCGGACCATAAGCTACAACGGATTGATTTTCCATGGTGGATAGTGATTTTGGCGAATGGACCATTTGTGTCATGCAGATGAATGTGCGGATTGCCACGACAAGCACAAGACTTTACCATGAAGACGGAATTGAGTTTAAGTTGAAGAGCGTCAAAGAAAGCAGCAACTTCACTTTCTGATGTAATTTCAACGGTTTCTACTGCCTCAATAGTGTTATTAGCAACTCCCTGAACTTCGATTACTATCTTGGTTGTGCGTGACGCAGCTCCATGCAATAATCGACGAGCACTTCCAGCCGCATAGACATATGCAGATATTCCCAGTAGCCACACGACGCCTATAACAGTAACAGTTGCCAAGAATGCTTTCTTCTTGCACTTGCATAGGACCAGGATTGTGGCTGCAACCAATATAAAGAAAAGTATCTCAAATGTACCCATCTTACTTTACCACCAATGAAAAGCCTGGTATAGCCGATCTATTCATTAACAAGAACAATTCGCTCGTCTTTTATTTGCCACAGAAACATTATAATTATTTATCCCGCGTGTGCAAAATGAATTTTACAAATCCTACCGAGCTTAATCAATGATGTTATCAAAAATGCTGCGTTATAGATGCCAGGGGCTTCTCATGGGGCGGCTTAACATTCTGTTGGCTTGCTCATCGTTTACGAACTGCTCTTTTTCTGGGTCCCAATGGAGCTTTCGGCCGAGCCTTATGGCTATGTCATCCAGGTGGCAGATGGTGTCGGAACGGACGGCGGTGTCCACTGGGCAGATTGTTTGCCGGCGGCTCTTAACACATTCTATGAAATTCCGGCGGTGATTATTGCTTCGAGGCAAACGAACCTCGTCGTGGCCAATCGTCGCAGTTAGCAGGGACTTCGGCTCAGCGTCGATAAATTCCCGCTCCACAAGGACCCAGCCCTCGTCGCCCAAAAACAGAACTCCCAACCCGTTGTTCAGCGAGAATTGTTCGACACGCTTTAAGGCGGTTTTGGTGTTCATGTGAATCATTTTAACACCGTTGGCGTAGACGTGCTCGACTTCCCATTCGATGGCGGTATCCGCAAGCCCGTCGGCGGGAATGACGCCGGCGCCATGTATTTCGACCGGGCAGGTGTCGTCTGTCCCGTTTGCCCATTGGGCGATATCCACGGGGTGGACTCCCCACGCGCCGCCGAGACCGCCAAGCGAATAATCGTGAATGAACGTCCACATGCCGAGCGTGCCCATAGCTCGCGAAGCGCATCGCTCGTATGTATACGGCGCCCACGGTGCCGGGCCGAGCCATGTGTCGTAATCGAATTCGTCCTTGTCCGGCGTAGGGTGGTTCGGTTGATTCGGGCAGGTCACGCTCGGGTGCGAGCCGACCATTATTGTATGGAGTTTGCCGATTTTTTCGTTGCGGGCCAGCTCGCAGGCAAAGCGGAATTTGTCGTCGGACCTCTGCTGCGTGCCGAATTGGAAGACGACATTGTGCCGGTTCACGGCGCTTCGCACGGCCTTTCCGTCGGCGATGCTCATCGCCAGCGGCTTTTCATAATACATGTCCTTGCCGTTTCGTGCCGCTTCGATTCCTATCAGGGCGTGCCAAAAGTCGGGTACGACAACTGTCACGGCGTCGATATCATCGCGGGCGAGCAATTGGCGGTAATCGCGATAGACTTCGCAGCCCGCGCCGCCGTATCGCTGCCGGACCCTTTCTACTGCTCTTTGGCGAAAAATTTCGCGAAGGTCGCAGACGGCCGCCACCTGCACGTCGTCGTATCCGAGGAACGTTCGCAAATGCCCGCCGCCCATACTGCCGACGCCGATGAATCCCATTACGACTTTTTCGCTCGGCGGCACGGCACCGTTTGCGCCCAATACCGATGATGGGACAATGTATGGAAAACCTGCCACTCCTAACGCTGTGCCGAATGCCCTTTTCAATAACTGTCGTCGATTCATAATACCGGCTCCCATAAAGACTGTTTCCACAAATCCGGATTTGCCGCTGTGCTGTAATTCATAATCGCACCGACTTTCCATATCCGCCGAACGGCGGTTGCGAGTTACTTTATAAAATCTTCGATCTTATCTTTTTTCCTGTAGACCATGCCCTGGAAGATGGCAATGATGTCGCCGTCCTCGTTGGTGACATCAATAGTGTAGGTTCCGAGCTTCGGATTCTTTGAGATTTCTCTCGCTTCGGCGTATAATGTCCCGCCCGCCGAGGCTTTCAGAAAAGAGATGTTCGCATTGATGGCCACGGCGATAGTTCCGTGCGAATTCGAGGCGGCGGCAAAGACCAGGTCCGCCAGAGCGAAAATCGCGCCGCCGTGAACGATGTTGGCACCGTTCAAATGATAGTCCCGGATGTCCAGTTTTGCCTTTGCCCCACCCTGAGAGATTTCCAGCAGCTCGATTCCGTTGTGCTCGGCAAACCTGTCGTTTTTGAGAAAGTTTCTGATCGTCTGCATCTTGCAGGTCTCCAAAGTAATGTTTGCTCTTTTTCACCAGTACGCCACGGCACTAAATACTATCGCAGACAGGCCGGCATATCAAGGGTGACCTTTTGAGAATGCGGATTATGCGTGATTTGCAGAAAATTGCTGGAAGAGTCCGGGCCCCGGTGTTATTATAACCGGTGGGTACAGAACATTAAGACGGCGGCAAACTTTCGAACCTAATGATTATTGGAAATTAAAATGACAGAAGGAATAATAGATTTTCACGCACATGCATTCCCCGATGCCCTGGCGCCGCGCGCCATGAAAAAGCTCCTCGAAGAAGCGCCGGATGTCACGGCGTATCTCGACGGCACTATCGGGGCGCTGCTGGGCTCGATGGATAACAGCGGAATCGACAAGAGCGTCGTATGCTGTATAGCGACAAGGCCCGAGCAGTTCGAACCTATTTTCGAATGGTGCAAGAAGATGAGATCCGAGCGAATCATTTTCTTTCCATCGGTACATCCCGGGGACCCCAGGTGCATCGAGCGAATCGGGCTTATCAAACGCGAGGGATTCAAAGGAATTAAACTGCATCCGTTTTACCAGGAATTTTACGCCGACGAGCAGCGGTTGTTCGAGATGTACCGGAAACTGTGCGACGAGGACATGATGGTCGTAATGCACACGGGATTCGATATAGCATTTCCAAAGGAAAGAAGAGCCGATCCGGAGAAGCTCCTCAAGATCAAAAATGCGTTCCCGGAACTCAAGTTTATAACAACTCATCTTGGGGCATGGCAGCAGTGGGACGAGGTGCGGGAATTGTTAATCGGACGGGAGATATACATGGAGATATCGTTCGCATTCGATTATATGTCACCCGAGACAGCCAGGGACATGCTTATGTGTCACCCCGAAGAATATATCCTGTTCGGCACGGATTCACCATGGACAAACCAGGAAAAAACCCTTTTACAGCTAAAAAATCTTATGATTTCTGAAAAAAAACTTGAGAGTATCCTCTCAAGAAATGCGATGTCGCTGCTGGGTTTGTCACGAGATCGCCCGATCCGCCACAAACGACCGTAAATACATGTAAACAAAAGCTTTATGAGTATACAGTTGCAATATAACAACCCCATGGATGATTCTGTCCGGTATTAAACGCGTCCCGGTATATAGTGCCAAGTGTGGATATTAGTATTGATATTGAGGAAAAATGCTGTTTTTTTGTGTCCTTTTCTGAGAAAATACGCCGATTAAGTTTTATGCCTCAATCAATGTGTGACAACCCGGAAAAAATTGTGTTTAATTATAGATTTCCGGGCACGGGTAACGATTACTCAGTAATAAACAGGGGAAAAACATGTTGGGTATCGAAGACAAGTACGTTGCCATGGTATACATTTTATGTATTGCAAGTTCCCTGCTGTGCGTGGTCTATGGCCTGATCAACTGGAATCGCGGCGGAGATGAAGCCAAAACGGAAGATTTGCAATGGGCTCATGAGGAAAAGAAACTGGAAGAAGATCTCTGATTTTCCTGCGTTGCGGCATTGGCAAGATTGTCGCATACCGAGTCATCGAAAGTCTTGATTATTCAAAGCAGTATAAAAAAAGGAGAGCATCAAGTGTTATCGGAAGTTACAAGGCCCGCCGGGACATCGGCGGTACACTATTTGATACTTTATTTAGTCTGCCCGGGTTATAAGCAGATTAAGACTGTTACTAATAATTTTAATTTCGTGTCTCAAGGTTCATCCGTTGGTTCAATTTACAAGCTGTTAAAATGGAGGACAGCACAATGTTAGGACAGACAGTTGGAATACTCGAGATTCTTGTCGTTCTTGTGTATTTGCTGCTGGTCGTATATCTCGGCTGGCTTGGATACTCACGGACAAGAACGGCCACCGACTATCTCATTGCCGGACGCAAAGTCCATCCGTATGTCATGGCGATGAGTTACGGTGCTACATTCATTTCGACAAGCGCCATCGTCGGTTTCGGGGGCGTTGCGGGTCTATTCGGAATGAGCGTATTGTGGCTGACATTTCTGAATATATTTGTAGGTATATTTATCGCTTTCGTCTTTCTCGGCCCACCCGCTCGGCGGATGGGCCGTCTACTCGATGCGCACACATTTCCCGAACTGCTGGCAAGGCGTTTCGAAAGCAAGTTTATACAGGTTTTCGCGGGGCTTGTAATTTTCCTGTTCATTCCCCTGTATGCCGCGGCGGTGCTTATCGGCGGATGTGAATTCATTTCAACTCAGTTCGGAATTCCTTACAATGTCGCACTGCTTGTCTTCAGTATCATTATAGCGGCCTACGTAGTGATGGGCGGGCTTAAAGGCGTTATGTACGGCGATGCACTGCAGGGGACTATCATGTTCGTCGGCATGTTGACACTGCTTATATTTACGTACGGCAAGCTTGGGGGGATAACTAAAGCCCACCAGGCGTTGACCGACCTGGCGCCGCTTGTTCCCGGCAAACTCCAGGCGATCGGCCACAGAGGCTGGACCGCCATGCCCCCGTTCGGTTTTGGGGATTTGAAGTATAACTTGTGGTGGATTGTCATCTCGACGATTACGTTAGGTGTCGGCATCGGCGTATTGGCTCAGCCGCAGTTAATTGTACGGTTTATGACCGTCAAAAGCAGGAGAGAGCTGAACCGGGCCGCCATGATCGGTGGGGTTTTTATCCTCATAATGACGGGCGTGGCCTTCACGGTCGGCAGCCTTTCAAATGCGTACTTTGCGAAATTCGGTCCGCCCCTGAAGGGACGCGTTGCCAAGACCATTGACCAGGATAAGGGCTATGTCGTTCTTCAGATTGCCAGCAAGGACGAATCGGGCAAGTGGGTAGATGTCGAAGGCAAGCTGGCTCCAGTGGTACTGTGCGAGTCGGAGCTGGAGCAATCCGCGGTTGACGCCGGAGTCGTGACGGGTCGGAGCATTTCAGTGGTTTATGCAGGCGGCAGTTCGGATCAGATTATTCCGAGATACATCACCTCGGCCCTGCCAAAATGGTTTGGCCTGCTGTTTCTTCTGACCCTCTTAGCGGCCGCTATGAGCACCCTTTCCAGCCAGTTTCATACTGTCGGGACAAGTATCGGACGCGATGTTTACGAGCAGCTTACCGGCAGGCATGGCAGGAGTATCGGAGTCAATCGCGCCGGAATAATTCTGGGAATCATTGTGGCGATGCTTTGGAGCTATTATGCCCGCGGCGGCTACATCATCGCCCGCGCGACGGCGATTTTCTTCGGCTTGTGCGCATCGGCCTTCCTACCGGCCTTTTTCGGTGGATTGTTCTGGAAGCGAATGACAAGGACCGCCGCAATCTGGTCGATGATAGCCGGCTTTGCCGTCACGTCGTTCTGGCTGCTTTTTGTAAAAGCCGCAGAAGCGGGTGCCATAGGGCTCGTGCAAAAAGTGACCGGCGGCAAAACGAGCATCTTTGCAGGCCACCCCAACTGGGATGTTGTCGATCCGATTGTAGTGGCTCTGCCGATTTCGATTATCGTTGCCGTTGTCGTAAGTCTTTATACCAGGCCGCCGTCTAAAGAACATCTCGATAAATGTTTTTAAGCAGGCAGGCATTGATACTGGAGTTGCCGTCGAGAGTTTGTGTTATATAAAATGATTTAAATTAAATGATGGGAGACAAAAATGGAGTTGAGAAGTATGAGAATGATGTTGGTTGTCGGATTTTTTGTTGCATTAATTAGTGGATTTGTCATGGCGGCGGAGGAGGAAAAGCCTGTTGCCGATGATTGGTTCAGTGGATTTCGCAACCCGGCTCCGGGTATCGAAATGGGGCTTGACTTCCGGTTCAGAACCATCACGTCCCGAAACATCGTATCGTTAAATACGGCCAGCAAGGATGCGGCTACCGATCAATCAGATAATAAGTGGAATTTCCAGCGATATCGTTTCAGATGGTGGACAAAATGGATGCTGAGCGACGATATTGACTTAAATACCCGTATGGTCTGGGAATTCAGGACCTGGGATTCGCCCCCCAGCAAGCCTCAGAGCACGGATTTTGACGAGATTCTGTTCGACAGGTTGAATGTGACTATCCGTAATATGTTCGACAAGCCTTTGATCGGTGTTTTCGGCCGGCAGGATGTGATTTTGGGTGTCGGCTGGCTGGTGCTTGATGGCACGACGATGGATGGTTCGAGAACCATCTTTACCGATGCAGCGCGTTTTACCTATGACTGGGCGGATAAGGATACGAAGATCGATTTGATTTATATCGATAAAGCGTCCAATTCGGAAAGATGGTTGAAGACCATCGAAGATCGCGACCTAGCTCTTGCGCCAGAGGATGAATACGGCGTAATATTATACCTGACCAATCAGTCTTATGAGAACAGGAAGTTAGAAGGCTATTTCATGTATAAGAATGACAATCCAGTTGATTATCCGTTGGGAGGCTTGCCGGGCCCGTGGAGTAAGAAGGCCGAGATATTCACGTTCGGCGGAGCCGCATCCCATACGCTTAACGAGAACTGGAATTACCGTGTTGAAGGCGCGATACAAACCGGCGAGAAGAGCGACGCCACGCCTGACCTGAGCACCGGCACGATGCAGGACATGGAAGCATACGGCGCCCTGACGAATCTCGAGTACTTGTTCAAAGACAGCTTGAACAACAGTGCACATGTAGGTTATGAGTATGCCTCTGGTGATGATCCGGATACCAGAGACAACGAGCAATTCGATCTCCTGTGGGCTGAGTGGCCGAGATGGAGTGAGCTTTATATCTATACATACATCCCGGAAACCATGATTGCCGAATCGACGAACCTCCATCGTATCAATTTAGGGCATAAGTTCAATCCGAACAAGAAGTGGCAAATCTGCACGGACTACCACTTGCTTTGGGCTGACGAGCAGACAATGCCGGCTTCTACTCGCTTGTCCGGCAACAGCAAGTTCCGCGGCCAGTTGATTACATGCTGGGCAAAATACAGGTTCAGCAAGCAGTTATTCGGACATCTGCTCGGAGAATATTTCGTGCCGGACAACTACTACACGAAACTCTGCCGGGACGACGCATTCTTCTTCCGGTTCAATATTGAATATGCTTTTTAAGATGTTTGTTAAAAATTGAAGTGTAAAAGCCCAGCAAAATAATTTAATGCCGGGCTTTTTTTATTGCAAAAACCGGAAAAATGATTATAATGTTTGTTTCTCTATACATAGATGAGGATATATGAACAAGCTATTACTTTCCGGCAATGAGGCATTGGCTTACGGTGCTTATGAAGCTGGACTACAGGTTGCATGCGCATATCCGGGGACCCCGTCGACTGAAATACTTGAATCTCTGGCAAAATTCAAAGACCTGGACGTCCAATGGTCGGTAAATGAGAAAGTGGCCTTTGAGGTCGCTCTCGGTGCCGCCGTTGGCGGAGTACGCAGCCTTTTTGCCTGCAAACACGTCGGGCTGAACGTAGCTATGGACCCCCTGATGACATCTTCGTACACCGGTATCCAGGCGGGCTTCGTGGTAATTGTCTGCGACGATCCGGGCATGCATTCATCCCAGAACGAACAGGACACGCGATGGGTAAGCATATACGCAAAACTTCCTTTGCTTGAGCCGTCCAGTCCGCGTGAGGCCAAAGAGTACGTCAAGGAAGCCTTCAAAATAAGCGAACGGTATGACACGCCCGTGCTGCTGCGCATGACCACGAGAATTTCGCATACCAAAGAGGATGTGACCTGCGGCGAAAGAAAGGTCCCCGAGCAGCCTGCCTTTGAAAAGAGAATAAGCAAATACGTAATGGTGCCGGGAAATGCGTACGCCCGGCATATATTGATCGAGAAAAGACTGAAAAAGCTAAAGAGCCTTTCCGAAAGAACAAGGCTGAACCGCATAGAAAAGGGCGACAAAAAAGTCGGTTTTATCACTTCGAGTATAACATACCAGTATCTGAAAGAAAATTATCCGGATGCTTCTTACCTCAAGCTCGGCATGACTTATCCATTCTGTGACGACAAGATCAGGGAGTTCGCCAAAGGTATCAAGAAGTTGTATGTCGTCGAAGAGCTCGATCCGTTTCTTGAGGAGCATGTCAAGACGCTGGGTATAAAATTCTCGGCGAAGGATCCGTCCTTCAGAATAGGCGAGCTAACCCCCGAATCCATGCCGGCTATTGTGGCGGGCAAGGTCAAGCGCGAGAAGAAGTCGGCCAAACGCAAGCCGAGGATGTGCCCCGGTTGTCCGCACTTACACACGTTTTCGATCCTTAAGAAGCTGGATTTCTTTGTGGCGGGCGATATCGGCTGCTATACCCTGGCGTGTCTGCCGCCGATTGCTGCACTTCATTCGTGTATCTGCATGGGTGCGGGAGTGACCTTCAACGAAGGGTGGCGAAAAGCCGTACCCAAGGCAAAAATAGTCGGGGTTGTGGGAGATTCGACGTTTATCCACTCCGGCATCACCGGCCTGATAAACGCCGTGTACAATAAGGCCAAGGGGATAATCTTCATACTGGATAATTCGACAACGGCCATGACAGGCGGTCAGCAGCATCCGGCCACGGGACTGACAATCCGGAATGAACCCACAAAGAAGCTGATTCTCGAAGACCTTTGCAGGGCTTGCGGGGCCGACAATGTGGACGTCGTGGATCCGAAGAATCATGCTGAATTTGAAAAGCTTGCAAGGAATCGAATAAAAGAGGATGCCTTATCCGTGATAATTTCGAGGCATCCTTGCCAGCTACTAAAACGATAGTTTCGCGTTAGGACAACGGAGAACATGGTCTACAACATTACATTCGGGGGAGTAGGGGGGCAGGGAATTCTTAAGGCATCCGAGATATGCAGTTGGGCGGCGATGTTTGACGGATTCCATGTCAAGAAATCTGAGGTTCACGGGATGGCTCAGCGAGGCGGCTCGGTGGAGTCACACGTTCGGTTCGGAAAGCAGGTTTACTCGCCTCTGATTGTCATCGGTGGCGCCGATTACCTCGTGTGTTTCCATTCCGAAGAGCACGAACGGCTGAAAGCGTTTCTAAAACCGGGCGGCAAAGATTTGATAGGCTATCTCGATAAGGCCAAGGCCGTGATTGAGAATCCGAGGCATCTGAATACTCTGCTGGTCGGCGTGCTTTCCGCAAGCCTGCCTGTTAGTACGGATTCATGGATGAAGGCCATGGAGACTGTATTTAAGAAAAAGATTGTTGAGGAAAACAAGGGAGTCTTTCTTAAAGGAAGGGAAATGGGTCAATCATGATTTGGAAAGAACAAGTCGAATGTGCGGATCCCGCAGACCTGAAAAATCTGCAATCGGATTACCTGAGGAAACTCACAGCTTATATCTACAACAACTGCCCGGTTTATAAGAAGAAGATTGACGACGCGGGCGTCAAACCGGAAAACGTAAAGAGTATCGACGATATCAAAAAGCTACCCTTTACGACGAAGGTTGATATGCGGGACCACTATCCCTATGGTCTGTTTTCAACCGGACAAAGCGAAGTACGCGAAATACACGTCTCAAGCGGCACCACAGGCAATCCGACTTTGGTCGGCTACACAAAGGATGATGTGAAGCTGTGGTCGGATGTTATGGCCAGAACTATGTGCTGTGCCGGAGCCGAACCCGGCGACACCATTCAAATCGCATACGGCTACGGATTGTTTACCGGCGGTCTTGGATTCCACTACGGCGCGATGGAAATGGGATTGAGGATAATACCGACCTCTGCGGGCCAGACCGCGAGGCAGTTGAAAATTATGCAGGAATTCAAGCCGCGTATTATCGCCTGCACGCCGAGCTACGCCCTTTACATGGCCGAAGAGGCGAGAGACATGGGCATCGATCCGGCCAAGGGCAACTGGAAGATCGGTATCTTCGGGGCCGAGCCCTGGAGCAATTCCATCAGGCGGGAAATTGAAGAACTATGGAATATGCTGGCAACGGATGTCTATGGGCTTTCGGAAATTATCGGCCCGGGAGTTGCGCAGGAATGTCCCCACAAAGACGGGCTTCACATTTTCAGCGATGTTTTTTATCCGGAAATTATCAATCCCGATACCGGCGAAGACGTCGCCGAGGGCGAAGACGGCGAGCTTGTTATCACCACGTTGACAAAGCAGGCAATTCCCCTGATCAGGTATCGGACACGCGATATTGTCAGCATCAATTACGAAAAATGCCGTTGCGGCCGGACGAGCCCCAGAATCAGCAAGATAAAAGGAAGAACGGACGACATGATTGTCGTAAGAGGCATAAACGTCTTTCCGTCGCAGATCGAACATGTTCTCGTCGGGATCGAGGGAACCCAGCCTTATTATCAGATCGTGGTTGACAGAAAAGCCCATAAACTTGATGAAGTCGAGGTTCTTGTCGAAGTCGAGGAGAGAATTTTCTCCGACGAAATCAAAGAGCTTAAAAAGCTTCAGGATAAAATCAGGAAGGAAATAGGATCAGTGCTCTCTATCGGCGTAAAGGTGACACTTGTCGAGCCGAAAACAATAGAGAGAAGCATGGGAAAATCCAAGAGAATTGTCGACAAAAGGACTTTGTAAAAGGTGATATTATGAAGATAACTCAGATTTCAGTATTCCTGGAGAACAGAAAGGGCAGGCTTTTTGACGTATGTTCTCTTCTTGGTGAAAACAATATAAACATCCGTGCCCTCACGATCGCCGAAACCGAAAGTTTCGGAGTCCTGCGGATTGTGGTCGACAAATCGAATATGGCCGTCAAGCTTCTGAAAGACAACGGTTTTGTCGCCAATCTGACCCATGTCGTCGCGGTGGAAGTCGGTGACAATCCTGGCGGGCTGGCCTCCGTGTTGAAGGTCTTTGCGGACAACGACGTAAATATCGAATACATGTACGGCTTCGTAGAGAAATTCAGCGACAAGGCCCTGCTGGTTTTCAGATTCGCGGACACGGATATGGCCCAGCAGATTCTCGCAAAGAACGACATCAAGGTGGTCACGGAAAAAGAAATCGAAGGCCTGTAGGACGGGCTTTTGCATAAGAGATTGCAATGTAACACACGCTGGATTTAACGAATCCTGCAAACCTTATTTATAGAGCGACAAATGGATATACCTTATTGGAATAAAGAAATTGAGACGGCCGACAGGGCCACTATCGAGAAGATTCAACTCGAACGTCTCGGAAACACGCTTTCCTCTGCGTTCAGAAGCCCGTTCTATAAGCGATTGCTCGGCGAGGCGGGAATTTCCTCGGGCGATGACATAAAGAGCCTCGACGATTTACGCCGAATCCCGTTCACGACCAAGGACGATTTGCGAATGAGCTTTCCAACGGGAATGATGTCCGTGGATATGGAGCAGGTCGTAAGAATCCATTCGTCCAGCGGCACCACAGGCATACCTACCGTGATATACTTTTCCAGTCAGGACGTTAAAAACTGGACGGATCTGGTTGCCAGGTGCATTGTCTCGACGGGCGCGACAAGCAGGGATATCTTCCAGAATATGATGACTTACGGCCTCTTCACGGGCGGCCTGGGCTTGCATTACGGCGCCGAGGCGGTCGGAATGACAATCATCCCGATCGGCGGGGGAAATACCAAGCGTCAGATTAAGGTGATGAAAGATTTCCGTACCACCGTCCTTCACATAACGCCGAGCTATCTGCTTCATATTCATTCCAAGCTCGGCGATGTCGGTATAAGCAGGGATGAGCTCGCGATCAAAAAGGCGTTTGTCGGCGCCGAGCCCCACTCGGAAAACACACGGCTCAAGATCCAGGAGCTTCTAAACATCGATGCGTACAACTCCTACGGCCTGAGCGAACTTAACGGCCCCGGCGTCGCTTTCGAGTGCGTTTACAAAAAGGACATGCACGTATGGGAAGATGCTTATATCGTGGAAATCATCGATCCCGAGACCGGCGAGGTGCTTGAGGACGGCCAGGAAGGGGAGGTCGTTTTAACAAATCTCATACGTCACGCGACGCCGATTCTCAGATACAGGACGCGAGACCTGGCGTTTTTGCACCCCGACAAGTGCGAATGCGGCAGAACGCATCGCCGCCTCTCACGCATTCTGGGCCGAACCGACGACATGCTCATCATTAACGGCGTCAATGTATTTCCTTCCCAGATCGAAGAGAAGATCATGCAGATCCCCGAAGTGGGGACGAACTACCAGATTTACGTCGATAAGAAGGGCTCGCTGGACAGGCTCACCGTGAAAGTCGAAATCTATCCGAAGTTGTTTCTGGGTGAGGCCTCACAGCTCGATGCGCTTAAGAACAAGATTAAAGAAGAGCTCCGTTCATCGATCGTGATTAACGCCGTCATAGAGCTGCACGAGCCCGGCGCGCTGCCGGTTTCCGAGGGCAAAGCCCAGCGTGTGGTGGATCAAAGGTCGAAACTGTAGGGGACCGAATATGGCAAAACAACTTAACATTTTTGTCGATAACAGAGCGGGAAGGCTCAAGTCGATTTCGGAAAATCTGCTCAAAAGCGATATCGATATCAGGGCCTTTACAATTCAGGATAAAGGAGAGTATGGTCTCCTGAAGCTGCTCGTCAATAAGCCGAGCGAAGCCTACCTGGCCCTGGCGGACCTGGGCTGCGCGTGCGCTCTAAAGGACATACTTGCTATTTACGTGCCGGACCAGCCCGGCAATTTTCACAAGCTTACGACAGCTTTGGCCGACCACGACATTAATATCATTGACGCTTACGGCTTCGTTCTGCAACCGCACAACAAGGGCGTGTGCTGCCTTGAGATAGAGAATCTCGCAGGAACGAATGCCGAGGATATCGTGACATCAGCCGGCTTCAGCGTGCTTGAAGACGAGGAGCTATACAAGCTCTGAGACAAGCCGCCCGGCCGGGTGAGAATAAATAGATCGCGGATGATGCCGTCTTGCCGTTCTGTATATCCGCAATCGTTATCTTGTCACAAAAAAGCAAAACGTCAAAGCAGTATAAAGATTTGGAGGTTAATAAAAGCGATGTCGAATGAAATAAAATCTTCGGGCGTAAGACAGGCAATAGCCTCTACGCCAGGTCTGAATTACAGCAAAAACAGAATGAACCGCAGAAACATGCTGGCGTCAACCGGCGCTGCGGTGATCGGAGCTTCGGCGTTTCCATTGCACTGGGTCGCCGCCGCCGAGCAGAAGAAACAGAAGGTCCTCTACTTTTCACGCTCGGCCAGCTACGAGCATGACGCCGTAAAACGCAAGGACGGTAAGCCAAGCATCTCGGAGAGAATCCTCACCGAACTGGGCAACAAGCACGGCTTCGATGTGGTCTCGACAAAAGACGGCCGGGTTTTCGACGGCGATCTCGAGAAGTACGATGCTATCGCCTTTTACACAAGCGGTGTTCTGACCAAGCCGAACAAACAGCAAACGCCGCCCATGACACCGGATGGCAAAAATAAGCTCCTGCGAGCGATTGCCGCCGGCAAAGGCTTTGTCGGTTTTCACTCCGCCACCGACTCGTTCCATTCCAAGGGACCCGGCAACCAAAATCAGACCGAAGTGGATCCCTACATCGCGATGATTGGCGGCGAGTTTATCGTCCACGGCGCCCAGCAAAAAGCGACTATACGCGCGGCTTCGCCGAAGTTCCCGGGAGTTAAGGAATTCGGTGAAAACGTCTCGCTGAAAGAAGAATGGTACACTCTGAAGAACTTCGCCAAAGACCTTCACGTAATCCTTATCGAGGACAACGAAGGAATGGAGGGCGACTGCTATCAGCGGCCCCCGTTCCCGATGACGTGGGCCCGCATGCACAACAAGGGACGGGTTTTCTATACATCCTTCGGACACCGTGACGACATCTGGACCAATCCCGGCGTCCAGGGGATTATTGCCGGCGGTCTCGCGTGGGCCATGCGAAACGTCAATGTTAATGTGACGCCCAATATCGACAAGGTCACTCCAAAGGCCAGTCAGTTAAAGTACTAAGTGAGATTGTCTTAGTTGGCTTTCCCTTTAGTAGATGTGGCATAAGGAGCAGGCAAGGAAAAGTAGCTTTCAAGAATGCGGCCAAGGATTTGTTCGCCGCGTTCGTTGGCGTGTATAGGGTCCCGCTTGAACCAGTCGAGGTCTTTGCCGGATTCGCGTACGTACCCGGCCCATGTCGCTTCCATGTCAAGAAACGCTGCGCCCGTGTCGCGTGCAAGCAGTTCGAGACCTTTGCGATATTCGTTGAAATGATTGGGGTCGTTTATCTTTTGCCATTGCTTATCGTCTCGTGGATCAACGCTGCCGAAAGCGCCGGTCATCAGCAGAATATCGGTATCCGATGCGGCTTTGATTTGACGAATCACATCGCGTATTGAATCTATGTCACCACGATGGCTGATGCCGCCGATTATCACAAGGGCGGGTTTGTGGTCCAGCACGAATTTCTTTACCCGTCCCGGCTCCTTATACCACCAGCAGCCCGTCGAGCCGCGGACAGAAGTAATCTTTTCGATTTTACATTCAGGATAGCGTTTCTCAACCAAGAGGTTCCAGCACGAACGGCTCGTATCGTTTACAATGCTGTCACCGAGCATCACAACGCTGAATGTACTGCCTTTGGATAGATGTTCTTTTGTATGGGGTAAATTCTTCCAGCGGTCTTTTGGCGAATCATATCGAACCGGGTCCATTTGCGAGTAGATGCTGTTGATCTGCTCTAACGTTCGCTGGTCTTTGCGAATTATAATTCCGTCATCAGCGGCCAGGCCCGCCGCCAAAGACAAAACAATAATTAGTGACATTTTACTCTTTAACATCTTAATCATGACACTCTTTCAAACGTTTTCTTGAAATTTGTTAAATCTGTGATTTATGACTCAAGCAATTATAACACTTATCCAGCATAAATTAGGTTGCTTTTCGATGTATTTGCTTAACTTTGTTGGCGTTTTGTTGCAGGAAAATTCACTGAATCTGCCAGAATATTGTTAAGAATGAGATGAAATTATGTTATTATAAGACTTGAAGCTTGCAGAAGTGTTTAAGTGAAGTGTATATGGGAAATCCCGGTTTAAGAAGCAAACAAAATAATTGAAGAAGGAGAATGGATTATGTTTAGATATACAACATTATTAACGATAGTGATCCTGGGCTTTTATACCTGTAATCTTTTTGCAGCACAGATCACTTCAACTTGGGTTGGCGGATCGTGGGGAGAGTGGGAAGACGCAAGTAATTGGAGTCCGGCAATTGTGCCCGAAAACGGCACCACCACCTTTGCAGTGACAATAGACGGAGCTATGGACAGAGCTTCAGTACAGCTATTCACAGATCACAAGATCGATTCATTGCATACATATAATACGGTCAAGCTTAAGGGTTACCGACTGGTTGAGCAATCTGACATTACTCTTGTAAATAGCCTTGTGAACTATGGATTGCTGAAAATGAACGGCCCGGAAATCATTGGTGAAGTTATAAATCGCGCAGGGGCCGAGATACATGTCTCTAGTCATCAGGAATTCAACGTCTTTGGCCCGGATGGAGTTCAGAATCATGGCACAGTATCCCTGCCTCCCGCCGTGCGGATATGGTCCGAATCCGACATTGATAATGTCGGCACAATAGAAATGTATGGTGGCATGTGTGTTGCGCAAGGAAACATCGTGAATGATGCAGCGGGAATAATACGAGGTTCTGGTTATGTAGGATTTGAACCTATTCTAGTCGATAACAAAGGTCTTATTCAAAGTAGTGGCGGAACGCTTTTTCTACTTGCTTCATCTATCAGCAACACCGGGACGCTCAAGAATACGCCAGGAGCAAGTATCAGAACAAGATTAGGCCCATCCAATCAGAGTAATGAGGGGCTCATACAAGTCTATTCGGAAGGAGCCGTTGTTTTTGACTGCAATTTGGTAAATGAACCAAACGGTGTAATTAAGCTGTTAGGTGGAACATTCGCGGCAACTAATATTACACAAAAGGCAGGGGCGACATTCGAGGGTTTTGGTGGGATTACAGGTAATGTTACAATTGAGCCGAATAGTGTAAGTGAACCTCAAAGCATAGTTAAACTTACAGGCCCGACAAATATTATCGGTGATGTTACTGTTTCAGCAGGAGCTATACTGCGGATAAGTGACGGCCAAACGTTGATCACTGGCCAAACAGTAAATAACGGTACTATTGAACTTAGTGGCAGCACAGTTGTTTTCCAGGGCGGCTATAGCGGTAGCGGAAATTTGGAAGAACGAGAGACTGTCTCTATTGGATTCGGCCTTAATTTGCATAAAATCGCGACGCGATTACAGCAGGCAAAGAAAGACAATCCTTCGCAGAGAAAGAATAACCAATCAATATTATTTCAATAGTGAAGGCTATGTCAATAAGTATGTTTTGAATGAATCTTTAGCCACGCACAGATGTCACGTGTGGGACTGTTGTCTATGAAGACATACCTGGTTAATTTATATTAGAGAAAAATTAATGATCTCAATATTATTTCAGTTAATGTTATTGCCTGCTGGTCATATGGAAGAGCCTGGCTTTTAAGCCAGCTTTTATCTTCTTGTAACGGGTCTCGCCGGACAGATTGATCCATTCGTAAGGGTCGACGTCATGATCGTATAATTCCTCGCTGCCATTGTTGTACAGAATATAGCGCCACTTTCTTGTCCGGACGGACCAATGTTGTTTTGCCGGATCGTTTCCTGTTCGGTTTCCGGCATAGATCATCGTTAACGCAGCGTCCGGCCCGTCCCATGTTTCGGACTTCGGATCTTTGAGGAATGAGCTGAGGCTGTGGCCGTCCAGCCTAGCTCCTCTGCTGTTCTTCCTCGTGTCGCCTTTAAGTCCACAGAGGTCAACGAGTGTGGGATATATATCAATCAGTGAAACAGGATGTTCGGCGATGCCTCCCGGTTCCGCCATACCCGGCGCCCGAATAATAAGCGGCACGCGCGTGCTTTCTTCCCAGAGCGAGTTCTTGAAAAGGTAATCTTTCTCGCCCATGTTCCAGCCGTGGTCACTCGTAACGACGATGATGGTATTATCCTTAAACAGGCTCTTGTCCACTGCTTCGATTACCCGGCCAACACATTCGTCGACAGCGGCCACACTGGCGAGATATGCCTGAGTGAACGCTTTTAGTGCCGAATCGAGGTCCGGATACCATTCTTTGAGCAAGCGAAAGTACTTCAATCCCTTTACATCGCTGTTAAAGACGTCCTGATAGTGACAATCCTCGGCATCGTTGGGCTTGATCACGGGAGTTTTGACTGAGTCCAGCGGGAACATATCGAAGAAACGCTTAGGCACATGCAGCGGAGTATGCGGACGAATAAAACCGACACCCAGGAAAAACGGCTTGCCATTTTCCCGCTTTGCAAACTCGTCTATCTTATTTTCCGCCCACGCGGCATTGCGTTCATCGGGGGTAGGATCACGGTTGTCCTCGTCAACGTAATTGTACTTCACCACCTTCCATGTGCCATATTTCCAGCCTTTGTTGTCTTTGACATCCGGACCGTATGGCAGATCCGGCAAAGGAGCAAAGGAACCATCAACGTGTCCGATACTCTGGAAAGGCTGCGGCACCGATGGATGCGCGACCCTTTCCTTGCCGTCATAGACAAAGGGGCCGTAGTCAGCTTTATGTTTGTACTCGCTCCAAACCGAGGCCAGATGATGGTACATGAGCTTTCCGGATCCGTCGACATGATAGCCGTTATCGCCGAAGTGTTCCATGATGGTTTTGGAATTCTTGAGCACGGGATTGTCGAACCACTTGTCCCAGAACAGGTTTTTCGAAGTGTGTGGGTAGATACCGGTCAGAAAGCTCGATCGTGACGGTGCACAGATGGGATTGTTGCTGTAGGCACGTTTGAAAGCCACACCCGACTGAGCCAGCCTGGCGATATGCGGAGTATTCGCCTGAGGATGTCCCGCCATACCAGTGACGTAGTCGTTAAGATCATCGCACACAATCAATACAACATTGGGCTTTCGTCGCCGATTGACAGCTGCTTGTGCAAGCCCGGCCGTTGGGGCAAGAATTGCACCGGCTCCTATCATAAGGCTCTTTAAAAAAATCACGTCGCGTTTTCATGCTATCTTCACTCGTCCTACCCAACAATTCATACTCATTTATTATCAACAAGCTATATGGTAGTGTCAAGAATCTTACGTTATTTGTTTAGGGGGATATGACTTTATACTTTTTGACAAAATCCATCGGATTATAGCCCATTTTCGCCTGTCGCAGGCCGGAGTCACCAAGGTCCTGCTCCCGGTTTACAGTTTTGTATTTCTCCGGTAGTATCGAAGCGAACGCCTGGTTGATATACTGGTAAACGCCTTTAAAACCTTCTTCGAGAACGGCTTTTTCGAAATGTATCACAAAGCTTTCACCGAGCGCAAGCTCTTCTCCGAGACAATAAGCTACCGGTTGCCGGTCAATATAAAAAATGCCGCCGCATAACTGCAAGGGCCACATTTTCTCCAGGGCTTCCTTTGCAGCAAGAAAATCATTCGGTTCTTCGTGCTGATTATTCCACCGCTCCAGAATCTGCAGTGCCTCATTTCTATATTCTTCGAGCAGGGGTTTCGCCTGATATTCATTATTTCTTATGAACAGATTGAGTAAATTCTTTTTCTTGTGGAACTTTCGGCCGGTAAGATTCACTAAGTCTTCTCTCGAATAAAGATAGTCGAAATTATCCCTGTCTTCGAAAACGGAGTATCCCATTGTTGCCAGTATTTCCGTCTGCTGCCCGGAGGCTGCTTTCATTACCTGATGATTATTAAAAAGCTCTCTGATAATATTTTCACCAGGCAGTCCAAAGGGCAGCATGAAAAAAGGCTTTTCATCATCCCGGCCGGTTATAACAAAAAGTCCATTTTCCAACCGGGATATCCTGTAATTGTGGGCCCGGCGAAAAAGATAGATATTGGCAAAGGTAAATTCGGAAATTCCATCGGCAAGGGCATGGAATTTCGGGTGCATGGCAGGCCGCATTTCGATGGATACTTCTGAGGAATCGGGATATTCTGCTATCATCGCTTCCAAATTTGCCTTTCAAGCTTTTAGGCACATCTAATACCGTCACGTTTTGAAACTCACAGTATATATTACTCAAGCGAATTACGCCAAAACTTCTGTGGCATTCGGGACCGTGTCCAACGGCTTAACTTTATAAGCAGCCTGCAGAATTCTGCCCTTATCATCGATCACGAAGGAAGAGCGGATAATACCCTCGTAAGTCTTTCCGTACATGGATTTCTCACCCCAGGCTCCGTACGCCTTTGCGACCTTGTTATCGGGATCGGACAATAATGGGAAGCCGAGACTGTATTTATCATCGAACTTCTTTTGCCGGGGTGGTTCGTCCGGGCTGATACCCACTGCAGCGGCATCGAGTTTTTTGAGCTCTTTCGAGGCGTCCCGAATGCTGCATGCCTGTTTCGTACAGCCGGGAGTATCAGCTTTCGGATAGAAATATAACAGAAGCTTCCTGCCCTTGAATACCGAGAGCGAGACCTGTTTGCCTCGTTGATCTAATAACGAAAACGCGGGAGCTTTGTCACCAATACTCAACTTTGCCATCATGTTTCCTTCCAATTAGATTTATAATTTACTCAAACTGACCGATTTGCGCTGTCATCCCTGCGAAAGCAGGGATCCAGGAATGTAACGGATGTAGTGGATTCCCGCTTTCGCGGGAATGACAAGTCGTGTTATGTTCTTGTTATTGAACAACTTACCATATTATTCGGCTCAAAATCGGTTAGTTTGAGTAATTTAGCTATAAATAGACTACGTCATCAGCCTAAATCAGGTTCAACGAAAATCTTTAGCACGAACTGATGCCTTCTTAGCTCCGTCACTACTCAACAGCTTTCTCGATCTTTGCCATAACAGTCGGCTCACACTTGTCTGTCTTTGTCCAAGCGTCGTAAAGTTTTTTGCCCCAGTCATCCATTTTGACTTCCTCGGCCAGGAATTTGAGGTATCCCAGGATACCGACTCATACATAAGCCTGATGACGATCTTTTTGCATCCTTTGGGCAAGTCCAGCTCGAATTCATCCCGGTATTGACCGTCAGAATAGTATCGTTCAAAACAGAGTGAAATGATTTGCCGGGCTTTACACCATAGAATATCAGTAAAATGGGGAAATTTAAGCAATACAGCATCTTTATTGGCTTTCCTGATATGGATAATCATTCCCTGCCGGATTTTTAATCTTATAGCAGGACACTAAAAATAGTACAATCGTTTTGCATTTCGAACGATATTTCAAAAATCCGATAAAAATGCTTGCATTTCTGACCAAGCTGCGGCATAATCATGCCCAATTGATCAATATGATCGTTTATATATAAAGTGAAAAAAGGAATATGAAAACAACAAAAGCCGCAGCCGTAATGACGACGAATGTCATTACTGCAAAGAAAAATATGGTTTTAACGGACATAATCGCTCTTCTCCTGCGTTGGCATATCAGTGCTCTGCCTATTGTAGATGATGAAGAAAAAATAGTTGGTATCGTGAGCGAAATTGACCTGGTAAATCTAGCGTTTGATGGAAATGCAGCAGATACAATAGCAGAAGAAGTGATGGTAACAGATATAGTGTCCTTTAGCCCAAATACGGAATTAGCTGATTTGGTTCAATCTTTTTCAAAAAGGCATCTCCGCCGGGTGCCGATCATAGACAAAGGGAAAGTTGTTGGGATCGTGAGCCGCCGCGACATTCTTCGAGAAATGCTTCGCAGATATAATTAGTACTGACAAATCAAATCTTGCCCACATGTATTTGATAACTGTCGGCATCATATGAGTTGGATTCACTCCCCTTTAATGGTTTGTAGTTGTTTATACAGATAGGTAAAATTGATGGCAATAAAAAAATTAGAAAAGGCCGCGCTTGATAAATGGGTCGCCGCGTGCATAGAAAATCAACGAGTGTTCGGCGTTCAGGCCAAAGAGGACCGTTTTGTGTTTGCACCGTTGGCGAACGCCGAAGACTTGCGTTTAGACTATGATGTAACTATCTTGCCCCCCAAGAAATACTTCCTTCCCCCGCGAGAAACGTTGCTCAAGTTCGACCGCAAGGAGGGATTCGAGAGCGTATTTGATAGCGAGCCCTTCGTCTTGTTTGGCGTTCACCCATACGACATGGTCGCCATCTCGCAGACAGACAAGCTGTTCGCGATGGATCAATGCGATACCCACTACGTCAATCGTCGGCAGAAAGCTACAATCGTAGCGTGCGATGTGCAGAAAGCGTCAAAGGAAGTTTTTGCCGGCTGCATGGGTACAGCCACCGTTGACGATGGTTTCGATATCCTGATTACGAAAATCGATTCTGACTATTTAGTCGATATTCGTACTGAGAAAGGTCAGGCACTGGCCGATACCATCATGGATGCCGAAGATGCCGATGAAATGAGTCTTAAGCTCAGGGAATTAGTCTGGGCGGATAATATCAAACTACTCCAAAAACATAAACTTCATGTCCGGCCTGATGAACTGCCGAAAATACTGGATCGTTCCTATGAACATCCTGTTTGGGAAGAGAGGGCTCAGCGTTGCTATTCCTGCGGATCGTGCAACCTGGTCTGTCCGACATGTTACTGCTTCGATGTACGCGATGATGTCGAGTGGAACTTGCAGAAAGGTCAACGCTATAGAGTCTGGGACGGCTGCCTTCTTGCTGAATTTGCCGCCGTGGCGGGCGGACACAATTTCAGACGCAATCGTGCCGACCGGTACCGCCACCGCTACTATCGCAAAGGGAAATACATGCCGGAGAAGATCGGGGAAGTGGCCTGCGTGGGGTGTGGACGGTGTATAACAGCATGTACGGCAAAAATTGCCAACCCGGTCGAAGTTTACAACAAGCTTGTGGATGAAGGGAAATAACGCAGATGTGTGAATGCAAGTCCAAAAATGATATCTACCTTCCATTACCGGCAACGGTAGGCAAGGTACAACCAATGACAACATTGGAAAGTTTCTTCTCGTGTCAACTCGACTCGGGCGAGGAACTCGGGCACATGCCGGGACAGTTCGTTGAGGTCTCAATTCCCGGTATCGGCGAAGCGCCTATTTCAGTTTCTTCTTCGCCGACACGAAAAGGATCTTTCGAAATGGCCATTCGTAATGTCGGTAACGTTTCGAAGGCCTTGCACGGATTAGCCGCCGGGGACAAGCTCTTTATCCGCGGTCCATTCGGGACATCGTTCCCGGTCGATGAAGCAATGAAGGGAAAAGACATTGTCTTTGTCTGTGGTGGCATTGGGATTGTTCCCGTTCGTTCGGCAATCCAGTATGTGCTGGACAACCGCGATGATTACGGACGTGTGATAATTCTTTTTGGAGCAAAAACTCCGCGCGATCGGCTTTTTATCGAAGAACTCGAGAAATGGCGCATAGAAAAGAACGTGACATTTCTGGAAACGGTCGATCATCGTGACGAAAGCTGGTCGGGCCCGGAGGGAGTTATCACAACGCTGTTACCGCTGGTGAAGATAGATAAGGAAAATACCGTCGCCGTTGTTTGCGGCCCGCCGATCATGTATAAGTTTGTGATTATTGTGCTGCTGGAGGCAGGTCTGAGAGAAGATCAGATCTACCTGTCACTGGAGCGGCGTATGAAATGCGGTGTTGGGAAATGTGGTCACTGTCAGATTAACAACATTTACGTGTGCCAGGACGGTCCCGTATTCAAATTTTCAGACATCACAGATGTCCAGGAGGCTTTATAATGTCCAAATTGAAAGTTGCTTTTTTTGATTTCGCCTGTTGTGAAGGTTGCCAGTTACAGGTTTACAACCTGGAAGAGGAAATCCTCGATTTACTGGAGCTTATCAAGCCGGTCGAGTGGCGGGAAGCTATGACCGACCAGAGCGACGATTATGACGTTGCGATTATCGAGGGTTCGATCACACGCATCGAGGATGAAAAACGCATCAAAGCAATTCGAAAAAATGCAAAGACACTCATCGCGCTCGGAGCCTGTGCGACAATCGGCGGAGTCAATAAAATTAAGAACAATTTCGAGATGCAGGATGTCAGGCAGTACGTCTACGGGAAAGACGCCAATATGCCGCATCTTGACACATCTCCGACAAAAGCCGTAAACGAGGTTGTCAAAGTAGACTATATGGTTCACGGATGTCCCATTAATATAAAGGAATTTTCGTACATCATGCGATGCCTGGCAATCGGCAAAGAACCGGTAATTCCCAATTACCCCGTATGCGTTGAGTGCAAAATGAAGGAAAATGTCTGCCGTTTCGAGTACGGCGAGATTTGTCTGGGCCCGATTATACGGGCAGGTTGTGATGCGAAGTGTCCGTCGAATGGGATGTGGTGTTTCGGTTGTCGTGGATTAGTTGATGATCCCAATGTAAATGCCGCCATGGACGTGATGGCCGAGTACGGAAAGACAATCGATGACCTTCGCAGCAAGATGTTGCTTTTCGGAAATAAGCAGGAGTTTTGATGTCTAAAAATAAAAATTTTAATGTAATTGTTAATCACGTCACACGCGTCGAGGGGCATGGAAATATCCGGCTCCGCGCTAGTGACGGCAAAGTCGAACATGTTGAGTGGCAGGTGCCGGAAGCGCCTCGATTCTTCGAGGCCATGGTGCGAGGACGGAGCTTCGAGGATATTCAAACCATTGTCAGCCGCATTTGCGGCATCTGTTCGGTAACACACTCGATGGCTGCAATCAAAGGTATCGAAGATGCCATGGGTATTGAGGTCTCGGAGCAAACCGACAAGCTCCGCATTCTATGCCATTACGGCGAGCAGATAGAAAGCCACATTCTGCACGTAGGATATCTCGTGGCCCCTGACCTTTTAGGCCAGAAATCCGTGATTCCTCTGGTTAAATCGCATCCCGATGTGGTCAAAACCATTATTCGTCTGCATCGCCTCGGCAACATGTGGATGGAGACCATCGGGGGGCGTATGACACACCCGGTAACGTTGAAGCCGGGCGGTTTTACCGTTCTTCCGACGGAAGAAAAGCTCCGCGAGCTCAAGAGCATGATAGAAAACGCTATACCGGACCTGAAAACTCTTTCCGAAGTGGTTTTCAGCCTGGCCGACAAGTTGCCGGACTTCAACCGCGAAACGGAATACATCGCACTTACCGGCCCGGATTACTACACGTTTTACCACGGTAACATTGCCAGTACCGATACGGATGAAAAGGTACCGGTCCATGATTTCGAGCGTGTAGCGAACGAATATGTCGTGCCGCAGTCCACAGCCAAGTGGAGCAAATGGCATCGTGATTCGTATGCCGTGGGCGCACTGGCCCGTTTCAACGTAAACGCAGAGAAGCTTATGCCCCTTGCGGCTGAAACAGCCACAAAATTCAGCTTGGCAAAAGGCACTTGCAATCCATATTTCAACAATGTCGCACAGATCGTGGAATGTGTTCAGGTCGTCGAGCATGGCTTACAACTGATTGATTCACTGCTTAAGACCGGGCTGAAACCGGAGCCGGTGAAGGTCGAGCCCAAGGCCGGAGAGGGTGTGGGATGTGTCGAGGCGCCGCGAGGTATCCTTTTCCATCGCTACGCGTTCGATGAAAAAGGACTCTGTACAAAGGCAAACATTTGCATCCCGACCGGTCAGAATCACGGGAATATCCAGAAGGACTTCGAGGCCTTAGCACCGCAGATTATCGACCGGGATCAGGACGAAATTCGGCTGCTGCTGGAAATGCTGGTCCGTTCGTACGATCCGTGCATCTCATGCTCGACGCACTATTTGAATGTCGAGTTCGTATAAGCTGATTTTGCTCTAATGAAGCCGATACTCATCATCTGTCTTGGTAATCCTTTGATGCGGGACGAAGGAATCGGAATACGTCTGGCTTCGGAATTGTCAGTTCATCTTGCCGACAGTCCCGATGTCGAAGTTATGGATCTCGGAACAGGGGGACTTTCTGTAATACATGCTATCGAGGGGCGAGAGAAAATCGTATTTGTCGATTGTGCGATTATGGGACAAGCCCCGGGCCTGATGCATCGCTTCACGCCCGGACAGGTCCGTTCGCTGAAGGCGCGTATGCGTTACTCCCTGCACGAGGGTGATTTGCTTAATACACTTGAGTTGTCGCGCCGTTTGGGTCAATGCCCTGATGACATCGTAATCTTTGGCATCGAGCCGAAGGAAATAACTCATGGCGAAGGACTAACGAGCAAGCTGGAAAACAATATCCAACAATACGTTCAAACCATCCTGAAAGAACTCGATTGAACATGAAAAAGATGAATTTTGTTGATCCGATCATTTTGTGGATTTTTCTATAAATGAGTTTTTATAACAGCCAGTAATTTGTGTTAATACATTTTTCTCGATAATGGAGACACAAACATACATAAATTTACGTTTTTCTACCGCTCTGATTCGACGATGACAGTACACTGCTCTGTACGCTGGACGATGAGTTGAAGAACCAGGCCGACGGTGTTGCCATTTTATGATTCAAACCGGACTCTAAGTTTCGCCTGCTATGCACAGCCAGCGACGAAGGTATGTTCTTCACCGATACCCAACCAGAGTGCACTAAGCGGCACACGGATCGCCCCCAAAAACGGGCCCACTTTTGCGCGTTAATGACTACAACTTACTTACAACCGAAAAGCCCGTTATCTCCAAATTCTGTGAAACTCCGATTTCATAAGCCCTGTATTAAAATTGCTTCAGGAAAATAGGAAAAAACGGTAACGTTTTCAATGAACGTTGCCGGTTGGGGATCGGCTATAAACCAAACATACTGGATCTGCCGAACGATCCACATGCCTGCACGCGGTATGATATTCTCTGCCAAAAAAATCTTGCTTTGTGTGGATCCTTCTGATATACTAATTGTTAATTAAAGCACATTCGCAGGGCTGAGGGTATCTCGCTTTTTCCTCTCCCTCCGCACCTCAGCCCTGCATCCTTCTTTTACCAACGGATCCAGTCGAGGTTTTTATGCATCCTTTTCCTGTTGCAGTTGTTCACAAGAAGCCTAATAAAAAGAAATAAAAGGAACGTCCTGGCATCCTAACCGGGAAATCATAGAATCATTTACCAGGAAACCTCAGGGTCTACCCGCAATCCCCCTTTTAACTCTAACATACATATAAAAATGAGCCGAGGCGTTTGATACTTATATCAAACGCCTCGGTAAGCTAAAATCTATAGTGTTTCCGGTCAATCGATTTTGTACCAGTCATCAGTTAGTGAATTATCATTCAGCCAGTTTTCTTCCAGCAGCGCCAGGTCGGCATCATTGACCACGCAATCCCCATTGAGATCGCCCACTATAGGTACGTAGTCCGGTAGTGACTGGGCGGCTTCGCAACTGTCGTTATACACGTTGATCGTAACGGTATCCGAGCCTGAGTATTCGCCGTCATTGGCCAGCAGCTCCAGGATATACTCTCCCACGGCTGACAGGGTAACACTCGTATCCTCGGAATTGCCGTCCTCAATAACGGCTGTCCCTTCATTCGGTTCACTAACCACCGACCACTGCACAGTGGTAGCTTCTTCATCAATAACGGTTGCGTCCAGATTCCCGGTCCTCGTGCCGTCTTGTAGCCAGGTTGCTATATCGGCGCCGGCGTCCACTCTCGGAAGCAGATTATCTACAGTGAAACTGAAGATAGGCCCCAAGGCCGGAGCGGCGCCAGGGAACACATAACTATCCACGGCCCAGTAGTACTGCTTCTTTGCCTGGGTCTGCACGACAACTGAAGTCACGTCCTTCATGCTGACTTTCTGAATGGCTGCCGGGTTGGTAAAGTTCAGAAGCG
>Ga0307429_1000182_pt1 | contig 45832 bp, 32 predicted proteins | sample SalMarWE160230MG_FD_202151 | JGI IMG/M metagenome (GOLD analysis project Ga0307429, IMG submission 202151) | Salt marsh sediment microbial communities from the Plum Island Ecosystem LTER, Massachusetts, United States - WE1603-230 | ecosystem: Environmental > Aquatic > Marine > Intertidal zone >... | reverse complement strand
ACTCATCATGCCGGGTTTGGGACAGGTATATTGCGGCAGATTAAAAAGAGGACTTGTTCTCAATTTCCTGCATATACTACCGCTGCCCATAATCATCGGTTTATTCTCCCTGAGCGATTCTCCGGCATTGACACAGATAGCAATCGTTCTGATTTTGGCCAGCATGATGGTGTTTCTGGCAGCAATTCTCGACTCGGCATTTTTGGCCATACGTACGGCAATAGGTTATCAGCTTAAAGACTACAACAGCCCGGTTGTCTATATATTGTTGATTCTTATTGTCACTGGAGGTAGCAGCGGCAGTGGTTTGTATCTTCGCAACCAAAGGCTGGAAGCATTTCGGGTGCCTGCAGCTTCCTGCTACCCAACGATTGTTCCGAACGATCGAATATTAGCAAATAAACATGCCTACAAAAGGAGAAATCCCGGAAGAGGTGACCTCGTAGTTCATATTAATCCGCTTAACCGTCACATGAACTATATAAAAAGGATCGTCGCCGTCGCAGGGGATACTGTTGAAATGAAAGATAACCAGCTATACGTAAACGGCTATGAACTTACCCGGCGAAAACTCCCTGAATCCACATTGGATAATATCAGGATTACTGAAAAGGGGCAACTGCTCAAAGGAGAAGTCTTCGAAGAGACGAACGGCAACGCGAAATACAATATCTTTTTAATCGAATCACCCCATGACAAAACAATTGGTGACTTCGAGAAAATAACGGTCCCGGAACATCACTGTTTCGTTTTAGGCGACAATCGCAATAATTCCTTGGACAGCAGGCATTTCGGACCCGTTCTATTGGCGACCATTAAGGGCAGAGCGGATTATATCTACTGGCCGGCTATGGACTGGTCGCATTTCGGCAAGATAGAATAAAAAACAGTAAAGGTTATTTCGCGCCGGCTTTTTTCAGGTCCGCGTAGCTGATAAGTTTGATTCCCGATTTCTTAATTGCTCTCTTGACTTTCTCGCTGACGAATACTTCCGTCACGGCATCGCGATCTTTTGCTACGTCCTCATATCCTTTATGACCGATGGCGCCCATTTCAGCCGTATCAATGCCGGGATGTTCTATGAATAAATAAGTACCCGGCTTGAGTTTTTCGAGCAATTTTACAAATCTATCTATTCGCTCGTCGGCGGTTTTCGCATCTCCGAATCTGCCAATTCCCCGCACGCCGGTTTCAGGAGGCATAATATAAAGATCATATTCCTTGGCTAATTTAGCACAGAGTTCTTTGACTTTGGGATCCCAGCTCGCGCTGCCCATGTGAAAAGAGAGGTGACTGACATGCGGCACTTTTCGTTTGCCCAGCTCAATCTGGGCGCGAATTTCCTTTTCAACATCTTCGATTTTCCAGTCCGCATCTTTCAAAGCCGTACCGGCCGGCATATTCTGACGCCGCCAGATCGTCGGATAGAAATAACCGTCCGAATCGGTCAGACTGGGAACCCACGTCAGCGGACGCCATTTATAATTGTCCCATTCACTGGTCAGAACCACATGAATACCGACATCCAGTCCCGGATTTTCGTTGAGCATTTTGACGGCCTCGGGAAACCACGAACAAGGCACCATTAGTTCGACGCTCGTCACGATTCCTTCCTTATAGGATCGAATACAGGCCACGTTGGCGGCGTGACATGATCCAATGTCGTCTCCGCGAACGATCAGGTTGATGTCCTTTTCCTGGGCCGCACTTTGAGCATATAGGCCGTCAATATTAATCGCGTTAATAACCAACAGAAACAGGCAGCACAATAAAATGCGTGTAGAACTCATTCTTTATTCCTTTCAAAATTATTATTATTACAGCCCAAGCTCGTTCAACAGAAAAGCATGATAATGAACGCTCCTGTCGATCTGCTCGGTCAGAGGCGTGCCTGAGCCGTGCCCGGTTTTCGAGCTGGTCCGCAGCAGAACAGGCCTGCCCGATGAAGTTGCCTCCTGAAGACGAGCGGTCATTTTCCGTGAATGCATGGGATCAACGCGCGGGTCATTGGCGCCGGTCAAAAACAGCACGGAAGGATAGGCCGTACCGTCCTTGACATTATGGTAAGGTGAATAAGCGTAAAGAGCACGAAAATGGTCGGGATTTTTCACGGTGCCGAATTCCGGGATATTAAATTCCCCGTTAGGTGCAAGCTCGACCCGCAGCATGTCATATATTCCAACGGAGGAAAGCACAACCCGGCATAGTTCCGGATGCTGGGTTATCATGGCGCCCATGAGCAATCCGCCGTTGCTGCCGCCGACGATTGCCAGCTTCTCGGGCGATGTATAACCGGCGTCGATCATATACTGCATGGCTGCGGCGAAATCATCGAAGACGTTTTGTTTGCTGGTAAGCATTCCTTCGGCGTGCCACTGCTCTCCGAATTCCCCTCCGCCGCGGAGATTGGCCTGCGCATAAACGCCGCCATGGTCGATCCAAATCCGGCGCAATGCGCTGAAGCCGGGTTCTATACTAATCCCATACCCGCCATAACCGCCGAGTAATACCGGATTCGAGCCATCCAGCTTCACTCCTTTACGGCGAATGATATTAACTGGCACCCGGGTTCCATCTTTGGAAACCGCATATTCGCGTACGACCTCGCAGTCGGAAAAATCCACGGGCGATTCCGTCACGAGCGCCGTTCTAACGGTTGTCCCTTCATCGGGATGGAATAAATACCACGCCGACGGTTCGATGTACGAAGAGTTCGAATACAAAACAGCATCGCTGCCCACGGCAACGATTTGTCCGACACTGGAGACCGGCAGAATGTTCGGCCCCGCTTGCTTTTGTCCCCGGAGGTCAAAAACACGAATCTCAGATGGGCCGCCAAGCTGATACGTGACATACAGGCGGTTTGACGTCACCACCATAGGCGGATGGCCGGGAAAATCAGAAACGATAGTATCGTCCCCTTCGGGAACGATAATTTGCGATTTTTCCAAAGAAATATCGGCAAGGGAAAGTTTTAGTATTTTGCCGCGGGGCGCATCGGCCCGGGAAATAAGAAACAGCGTATCATCAGGGCCGAACGTCGCCTGGACTATTTTGTCGTCATAGCCGGTTATCTGTTTCCATTGCCTTCTTAACGTACGAATATAGTGTGCGAAACGGCCGCTGTCACCGTATTGAACTGTCACAAGCACACGGCCGGAACGCGTGTCCGCCTCCAGCTTGATCTCCGCTATGCGTGGAAAGTCCCTGCCGATTTCATATCGATCCTCATCGGGCGACGTCCCCATTTTGTGGTACCAGACCTGCTGGTAAAAATCCATATCTTCAACCGGCCGCTCACCGGCTCGTGGATATCGAGTGTAGTAGAAACCCGACCCATCCGGCGTCCAGGCAAGATCGCCCCCGGCGGTGCCGCCGTTTACGCGAGCAATGACCTGCCCGATTTCTTTGCCGGTCCCCGCCTCATAGACGTGTACATCCCCGCTTTCCGAGCCGCCGACCGAAAGCGAAACCGCGACAAGGCTGCCGTCCGGTGACGGTACGTAAAAGTCGATCGATGTTGAAGCGCTGGGATCTATTTTCATCGGGTCGGCGATGACTCGCTCCGACTCCGGCTGCTGCGCCGAGGGCATCACGACCAGAAAAGGCTGCTCCAGCGGCGGCTGACGCTTCATAGCAAACAGTGCTCCATCACGCCTGCTAAGCGAGTAATACCTAACAGATTCCGCCGTTAGTATCTTTGTAATCCGCTCGCGCAGCTCTTCGACTTCGGGCAGATTGTCCAGCGTCTTTCGAGCATAAACGTTCTGCTTATCGCTCCAGGATTGAACCCGCTCATCATTCCAATCTTCGAGCCACTGATACGGATCGACAACCTTCACGCCGTGATATTCGTTTACAACTTGTGCCTGGGGAGTTTGAGGCGGCCCGAACGCCGCACAGCCACTCAGAAAAATCAGCAGAACAAATAAAAGTTTCGCGTAACGCATTACCAACTCCTTTCATTCGAAAAGATTATTACATATCCCCGAGGCCATAAATGTAATAGTAGGGGCAACCCCGTGTGGTTGCCCTGATTCATTATCGCCGGATTGGGCGGCCACATGGGGCCGCCCCTACGGTGTCGATATCGATACTTAGGCCTTAATCAATCCCTTGTTGTTATCATCGACACTGTATCCTCGTCCTTAACAAAGATACGATTGCGTGTAACCACCGGATGTGCATAAGTCGGCGTACCTGATAACTTGACTACGGAACTCGAACCAAACAGCTCGGAAAATCCCTTGTCACTTGGCTTGAAAACTATGAACTGGGCTTCACTGGTCAGGGCTATCAGATAAGAGCCGGCACTGACAATAGAGCCAAAACCACCCCGACCGCGCTGTGCTTCGTCGACCCAGGCCGTTTGGCCAGTCTCAGCGTTGATGCAGTAAAGATTACCATTGTTGGACAGACCGAACAGCAGGCCGTCCCTGAGTACCGGCGTGTTGTACTGCGGGGCGAGATCGGGATTGCTCCAAAGTTCTTTGGCGACAAAGCCGTCGCCCTGCTTCTCGACCTTTACCGCTTTAGTACCCCTGCCGGCTCCCGTGTAGATAACCGTCTGACCGTCAATGATCGGCGTGGCGGCATTATAAGCTCTTCTTGCCGGCGGGAACGGCAGTTGCCACAGAAGCTTTCCATCGGCTAAACCAACTGCCACTACGCTCTTCTCCGCCAGAGTCACGAGCTGTTTGGTGCCCGCAACCGTCAACAGAGCGGGCGAGGCGTACGCCGGGCCTTCGCCGGCCCATCGCCATTTCTCATCGCCGGTATTCAGGTCATACGCAATAATCGCTCCATTGCCCTGCCCGCCGAGATGCCCGATGGCCATCCCGTCAACGATGATCGGTGAGGTGGACGTGAAGAATCGTGGCACGACCTTGGGGAACGGGTCCTTTCGCCACACAACTTTACCGGTGACCGCATCCAGGCAGGAGAGAACTCCGCCCACGCCCAGCGTGACGACCTTTCCATCCGCTACCGCTGGCGAGCTTCTGGGTCCCGGGTGCCGGGCGGCCGCTCCGGTGACAGCCTGGGCGGCGTATTTGTCTGTCCACAGCTCTTTTCCGCTACCGGCATCCAGGCACATAGTAACCTCATTGTCGCCCTGCCGTGTGAAAACGTAGAGCTTATCGCCAACGAGTGCCGGCGTAGCATCGCCAGAGCCTACCGTCGTTTCCCACATTTCCTTCAACACCCAACGCTCAGGAGCTTCGAATCCTGTCACCTTACCATCCCGGTTGGCTCTCCGCCACTGCGGCCAATCCTGCGCGAAAACACAGTTTGCTCCGATCAGAATCACGCAGCCCAGCAAAACGGCCCTCGATAGATTTGCTTTCTTCACGATGACCTACAGTTCAAATCCCACTTCAGACGCCCGCGCCGAACTGCACCCACGGCAACTCTATATAAGCGCCGGCTCACGCGGTACAATCTAATCCGCTCCGCCCGACGTGTCAACATCATTTAGCTCAAGCCCGGAGATTTTATTCTAAGCTTTTACGAAACAAATGGTTACGGGGCAGATGAATTGTAAACATCCCGGATTTCCTCTTCGGTCAGAGCATATCCATAGAGACGGACTTCGTCGATCAATCCGTCACTGCCGGGACGGTCGGAGCCTGATCGTCGGGCAGCGCCGGTTTGCCGTACACAGTAAGAACGCCCGCGGCCGGTATCCCCGTAATGACAGCCTGGCCGGCGCCAATTGTCTGATCCGGCAGGTCCACATTATATTGGCTTGCCGTGGTGTATTTTACGCCGTAGGTCCCGGCGGCCAGCCCGCCGATGGAGAAATTTCCGCCGGCGTTACATTTGACCACGACCGCGTAGCTGCCGTCCTTATTGATAAAAGCAAGAGGATCAAACATGCTTTCTTGTGAAACGGACTTAATTCGGACCGCCCCGGGCCTGACGAAGCGATAGTATTGCCGGGTGAACTTTGTAGCGTCATTGAGCAATATCCGAGGATTAGCCGAGTCGGAATCGTCGATCATATACAGGGACATATTCGAATTGAGCGCGCCGGCAAGCACGCCCTGCTGCCAGGCGGAGTTGTTGCCGGTCTTCAGGTCCTCATGAAGCGTACGATAACTATTGCCGCCGCTCCACCATTCGAGCATGGAAGTATCAATACCATATTGTTTCGCCCGGCCGGCGATGGTCCGCAAGTTCTGCTGGGATACGCCACTATAGCGATGGTACGATAGCTCCCGCAGAAATTCGACCGCTCCCGGCACTTCTACCATCCGGTCGAAGTACGTCACTGCATTACCCATATTAGTAGTCGAAGGCGCCACAAAGACAGGTTCGAAGCCGGCGGCCTTCAACCTGGCGGTGGCCGTTACAATCGCCCGGCCGAGAAGCGTTCCGTTCCACTGGGACACGTTGTCTGGCTCGAGGATGACTTCCCACGAATCAGGAACCCAGCCGTATTTTTCCTGCAGGTGCAGATATGTCGCCAGGACAAACTCCGCGTATTCGGCCGGGTCGTCGTGAATGTAGTCACCATCTTTAATCTGCCCGGTGAAGGCAACGTAGTTGACGTTCACGTAAAGTTTGTTCCCATCCGCTTCGAGGACAGCACACAATGGATTTACGATCCGCTCGATGACATCGTCTATTTCCGAGAAATGATAACCAGCCCAATTGATTGTGTACGGATCCGCATTATCATTAACGGTTGCATAACGGCGGCTCTTCCACGTTTGATATTCAATGGAACCGTCCTGGTAAGCGGACCAGTTGTCGCTGCTGTTTTCCACGCCGCTTCTAATTTCCAGCCTGAGCCGGTTGATACCGACATCGTGGACGGCCAGATCAAACAGCACATCCTTGAAATTCGGGAAAGCCGGATTGTCCGGCTCCAGCGCGAAAGCAACCATTTCCCAGCCGCTGATGGTCTGGTAGATTTGAGCCGGATCTACAGTAATGGTCCTCGCCGGGGTGAGCCTGGCCAGGATGCAGTCTCCGTTGCCGTAGTTTCCCCCGCCGCCGGCAAATGTGCTTTGATAGGCGTTCTTTGCGGGCCAGCCGGCACCGTCGCTCGATCCGGTCAGATAAAGGCTGCCGTCGGCCCCGAGACAGCCCGAGCGGCCGTTATCATTGGCGTTGCCGCCCAGGTAAGTTGCATACAAAAGTTGCTTAAGATCGGAAGAGAGCGTGACAAGCACCGCCTCCGTGCCGGCGTTCTTCTGGTTTTGATAAGCACCGGCCGTTAACGGGAAGTCCGCGGATTGCGTCTCGCCGGTGACAAAGACCCGGCCTTCCGTGCCGATGTAGATACCGTCGGGATTCTCGCTGCCGCTGCCGCCGATCAGAGTGCTGCCTAAAAGAGCACCGGACGTCGAGAGTTTGGTAATGGCCCAGTCCGTACCACCGCCCCCGAATGCCTGCTGGAATGCGCCTTCGGTGACGGGATAATTCGGCGAGCCGGTGGGGATGGCGGCGTATGCATTTCCGAAATCGTCGACGGCGAGATTGTGCGTGCTGATCCATTCGTTGCCGGGCCCGCCGAGATACGTGCCGTAAACCAGGTCTGAGCCGTCCGGTGTCAGGCAGGCGACAAAAAAGTCGGCCTCGCCGGAATAAGTCCTGTCGTGCGCGCCGGCCGTAGTGGGAAAATCCGCCGAGAACGTCGAGCCACCAACATAAATCCTGCCGTCAGAGCCGACGCGAATGGACGCCTCGCAGTTGTCCTGATCGGAGCCGCCAAGCCACGTGGCCCAAAGGACTCTCGAACCGTCGGACTTGATTTTTATTACGCCGCAGTCCTCAATTCCTCCCGGCGGCTCTTTCTGCCAAGCATTCGCAAACCACTCGGCCGGCGGAGTCTTCGATGTGTTCCAACGCCCGCAGGGGACATACACATCGCCCTGAGAGTCGATCGCAATATCACGGCACAACGTGGAGACGCCGACATAGCTCGACCATACCAGGTCCGAACCATCGGGCGTCATTTTCAGTACGAAAGCGTTCTGCATCCCGTATGAGCCGTTGTCAACGCCGTTGAAGTCCGGTTGAAAGGCGTTCTTAACGGGAAAGCCCGGCCCGGCCCGTCCGGCCACGTACACATAGCCCTGCTCGTCAACCTCTACACCGTATGCGCGGTCGTAGTTAGGCCCGCCGATAAGGGTGGACCAGAGCAGCATGCCGTCGGGAGCGAATTTTACGATGAACACATCGCACGGCCCGAACCCCTGCGAGCCGCCGGTTCGCAGTGATTGAGAATACGCGCCCGGTGTAGTGGGAAAGTCCGGAGACGCGGTGCCGCCCACAACGTAGATATTGCCGGACTTATCGACCGCTACGTCACGGGCATGCTCCCAGTCACTTCCACCGAAATACGTCGAAAATGTCAGATCGTACGCATCGTCGGCGAACGTCAGAGACGTCATCGCCAGGACCATTATAATTACCCGGCAATGATTGAATTTGAACTTCGCCGAACAGAACCGCCCATCGCCGGCATGGGTGACACGCTGTGAGAACTTGCCAGAGTCGTTTACTCTTAACATTATACGATACATCCATGACCATCGTAGATGGAGTTAAAAAGTAATTTACCAACAGATCGCATAAGAAAATTTCATAATCTATCGGCGCGTTATTTTAGCAAATCCCCCACAGAATGTCTGCTATTTTTCGGCTTATTTCCCCTCCGTATAATAACATTCAGTGGAACTACGCTTTTGCTGCCAATTAAAGCGTAGCTATCTTGTATAAACTTTGACGGGCAGGTATTTGACACCCCATTCGAGGGCTTTTTGGTGAGAGTTAAAGAAAACATCCAGCCGGTTGCCGCGGATTACCCGGCCTCGATCGAGCACCTTAACCGGCTGAGAATTGTTATAGCCGGGAACAATCATTTCGGTACCGAACGAATGCATTTTGTCCGCAGCAACAAATGTGTCCCTCAGCCTGATTCTGTGGCCGTTTGCGGTTATTCCATCGCTGTGTTTCCCGCAACACTTACTACACCAGCAATAAGCCGTAACCCGCATCCGGATTATTTGCCACGAAGCAGCCTGGTCCGAACTTTCATTTGCGGCTTCTCTTTCCGCCCGGTAACCGGCCTCCGCCGACTCATATCCTCCCGTACCGGGAATGGCATAAAGTATCAACGAAAGCAGAATAGCCCCTAAAATAAATTTTCGCTTTATAAGAAAAATGTATCCGGTATTCTTACTTCTACTTCTCATCTGTCACCCTCCTTCTAAATCAGTGTTGCTTTGATGTCACTTCTAAAACATCTTATCGGAACATTCTTTTAGCTTAGCACCTTCCAGTTTATAATATTGCACATAAATATACAAAAGCCAAACTCAAATGGCGCCACAAACGAAATTTAACAAGCGTCTTTCCCGTAAAATCTTTTTAAAAAATCCGTACCGGCAAATCATGTCTGAAACTTTCGGCTTCACATACAGAACATCCGGCATTAAAATGCTTCACTGATCGTCGATCCGTCTCATGTTGCGACCGATAGCGAAATCAAAGCGGCTTAAAGAGCTATCGTCAGCAGGAACTATTTTAACGCGAGTCGCATAAAATATACTGAGTTTGAAGTTATGAAGAATATCCGTGTTTCATCCGTACAGTTCGAGCACATTGCTGGTGATAAGAAAGCAAATCTTGCTAAGATCGAACATTTTGTCCGGCTGGCCGCGGGCCACGGTGTCGAGCTTATCGTATTCCCGGAAGCCTGCATTACCGGCTATTTGTTTTTACGGAAACTTTCGCGCAAAGAGCTGGAGGATCTGGCCGAGCCGGTTTTTGACGGCCCTTCGTCGCAGGCCTTGATGGCCCTGGCGAAGGAGTACAAAATGACTATCGGCGCGGGTCTCGTGGAAATCGCCGAAGACGGCAAAATGTATAATACTTACGTCGTGGCTATGCCCAACGGCGAATTTCAGCGGCATCGAAAGATACATTGCTTTATCAGCGAGCACCTCTCGTGCGGCTCGGAATTCACCGTGTTCGACAGCCCGTACGACTGCCGGCTCGCCGTGCTGACATGCTATGATAATAATCTGGGCGAGAATGTTCGTATTTCGGCATTGAAGGGAGCGGAGATTCTGCTGGCGCCGCATCAGACCGGGGGCTGCAAAACGCCGAGTCCCGGCTGTATGGGCGTGATTGAAAAGTCACTCTGGCAAAATCGAAAGGCAAATCCGCAGGCAATCGAGGCCGAACTCAAAGGGCCGAAAGGCCGGCAGTGGCTGCTGACATGGCTTCCGGCACGTGCTCACGATAACGGATTGTTTTTAATTTTCAGCAACGGCGTCGGTATTGACGGCGACGAAATCAGAACCGGCAACGCCATGATACTGGACCCTTACGGGCGGATATTGAAAGAGACGTGGAAGGCCGACGATGATCTGATTGTTGCCGATCTGGATGCGACATTGCGCACTAACTGCACGGGCGTAAGGTGGATTAAAACTCGCCGGCCGGATTTGTATAAGCCGCTAACGGTCCGGACCGGTCTGGAAGAGGATATCCGGCGTGTGCGATTCGGTGACAATATATAAGCAGGTTAAACAGTAAATTCAGGAGAATAGAATGAAGGTTATCGCTTTTAATGGAAGTGCTCGAAAGAATGGTAACACAGCCATATTGATTAGAGAGGTTTTCTCCGAACTCGAGGACGAAGGCATAGCGACAGAGATGATTCAATTAGCCGGCAAGACCATCCGAGGCTGCACAGCGTGCGACAAGTGCTTCGAAAACAAGAACAAGAGATGTGCAATCGATAATGACTGTGCAAACGAGTGCATCGAAAAGATGGTGGAGGCCGACGGCATCATTTTGGCTTCGCCGACTTATTTTGCCGATGTCACTGCTGAGATTAAGGCGCTGATCGACCGGGCGGGCTACGTCGCAAGGGCCAATCCGGATATGCTCACGCGAAAGATCGGAGCGGCGGTTGTAGCCGTCCGCAGGGCCGGGGCCATTCATGCCTTCGATACACTCAACCACTTCTTTCTTATTAGTCAAATGATTGTGCCGGGGTCGTCCTATTGGAATATCGGGATTGGAAGAGCCATAGGTGATGTCGAGCAGGACGAAGAAGGGCTGGAAACCATGCGGATGCTCGGCCGGAATATGGCCTGGCTGCTCAAGAAAACTACCCCGAACACTGGTGGATGATCTGAACATTCCTTATCACCCGTCAGCCGGGCAGTCGCGAAATGCGAAAATTATCGAACCGGATCCAGTGCTCGGTATTGGGCGGGCCGTTGTAGCATTGTATGCTGACCTGGTCATTATTCGGCGCTGGCAGCTTGCCCGTCGCCGTCGTCTGAAATTCACCCTCGGCGTTCGGGCGGAACTGGGCGGTAAAACTGTCGCTTGTTACAATTAGCCGAAGCTGGACTGTCTCGCTGGACATCGGCTTTCGGCTCGGGATGATCATCAGCTTTCCATCGACCAGCTCCTTGACAAGCTTAAATACCGGCTTGCCGTCGTTATACCAGGTTATCCCTGCCTGCTCATACTGCTGGATCGGCTTGGTTGTACTGGTTACAGTCACGTCGATAGCGAACTTGCCACCGCTGCGATCAGGCGCCGGACGGACCAAGGCGTTCTTAACAGTAGGCGCCACACCCGGCTCAACCTGAATTTCCAGCGCGCCCCGACGGAGGCGCCATGCCGAAGAATTTTCCCGCAGCCATGACCACCCTGCATCCAGCTTGCCCTCGAAGCGTTCCTCGAATAGGACGGCCTGCTTGCCGGACTTGCTTTTGATGATCGGAGTCAGAATGATATTTCGATAATTGACAGCCGTGTGGTCGCCCTGCAGGTAGATAGGCCCGGGCCTGAACTGGTCCGACCACATCGCCCCGCCGGTGCAGCCCAGAAGCGGCTCGTTGTCGATAATCATCTTGCTGTTAAGCTCCACTGTCACGTGGCGATCCAGCAGCGTGATATTCATAGTCTGCCACTGCCCGGCGGGCTTCTCAGCGCTCACAATCGGTGTAATCCTGCTGTAAATCCCGCCCATATTATGCGAATCGAGCCCCCTGCCATAAGTATCGCTGACCTGAACCTCATAGATGCCACGCAGATATACACCGCTGTTGTTTCTCGCGGATACGTTCACTTCCAGCTTCAGATTGAAGTCCTCGAACTCGGCTTCGGTGCGAAGGTTGCCGTAGGAAATGTGACGCTGGCCTTCCTTCTGCTCCGGCCTGTTGATAAGAATTCCATCTTTAACCGACCAGCCACTTGTCTGACGCGGATTGGTCAGCTTCCATCCGTCCAGATTGGTTCCGTTGAATAATTTGATCGGCTTGCCGTACTCGGCCTTCAACAAATCCGGCTTAGGCGGCAAAGGAGGAATCCGCTTGCCGGTAAAGTCACTGCGGTTATCACCTTTGCCGTCCCGGCGAGGCATGATTTGTGTCAAAGAAAGGTCATCGCCTGATATCTTCGCGATAATCTTCTCAGTTATCTCATCCACTTTGCCGTCTCTGCGCTTGATCTTATGATCACGTTCCAGTCTGAGTGCGTCACCATCCATTTTGACTCTACTGACCGGAACGACACTGCCCCCACCCCACAGGATGCTCGCTTTCAATTCCCCATTTTCCTGCACAACACCCAGCCAGCCTGCCCCGCCGCCGGGAATGGTCAACGCCCAATGCCCGATATAGGGATTAGCAGCAACCGATACACTACCAATCGACAAGACCAGTAAAACCATCGCGCAACAAATGTTCTTACCCATAAGAAGTACCCTTTCACAACAGTTGAATCAAAATTGACACACATTTCTTACGCTATCGCCGGCAAATTGTCAATCGGATTTAAATTAATATAGAATAACAATCTGACTTGAATCTTTCCCTAAAGAATCCATGACAAATAAACTCATGTTTGATAATCTAAAATCTAAGGAACCGAACGAGGCCGTTTTAACGTTTCAATAAAATGAACCGTGGAAATGGTATTAATTTTGCATAAATAAGAAATTTAGGATAGAAGAAAGGGCAGAAAAAATGAGATACTACTATATGAATACTGTAGTCTTTATCTTGTCCATGACATGGGGCCCAACAGCCTTGTCATCGGCAATCGACATCAAACATATCCCGGCCGGAGTCACCTTTCACAAAGACACTTTATATCGTTCTGAACGCCACGGGGACAACTGGCGGCCCCTGTGGGCGGCGGATGACTCGCAGATTACCCCAATGTGCGACGGCAGTTGGCTTGGAATTAAGTACTACCATAATCACTTGTATCGCATTATTGGTGGCCCGGATAACTTCTCGATAAGCGATATTCCCAACTATCCTGACTTTTCCGGAGGTCCCGGGAGCTGGTTTGGGTACGGGGTGGTTTCGGTCGACGGCGTTTTGTATTCGGTTGTTTCGAAGACACCCGGGCCTCGATGGTCCGGCCCCTTCCGGGGCATAAAATTGCTCAAATCCAAAGACAACGGTGATACATGGTGCCGTGTGGACCGCAACGGAAATGAACGGAAAATCGGCCCACAGGATAATGCCCGCAACCAAGTGAATCCCGATGAAATGTTTTTCCTTGAAGAATTCGGACTTCCTCATCAAAAGCAAAAAGCCTACCCCTTTTCTTTCGTCGATTTTGTCAAGTGCGGCAAGGACAACGCTGCGGCGAAAGACAGCTACCTCTACATTTACTCGCCGGAGGGCGCGCATGCCCATAAGCTACTGTTGGCACGTGTCCCCAAAGACAAGCTCGGCACCCGAAGTGCCTGGGAATACTTTGTGGAGTACAAGGACTCTCAACCGAGCTGGACTTCGGACATCCGCAAGCGTGGATATGTCCACGTTTTCCCTCAAAAGAGCAGTGACGGCAATTACTTTGGATGGTATTCATGGGTGCCTTCGGTGGTATGGAACAAAGGCCTTGGCCTTTACATCATGGTCAATGGAGGGACCTATGGCGGATCAAAGATGACGTCCTCGGATAAGGACTACTACGATGCATGGATGCATACGCGAACAGGCAGCCTGGGATTCTGGTATTCAAAGAAGCCTTATGGCCCCTGGCATCGGTTTTACTACACGGACTATTGGACAGTTGACGATCCCGGGAACCGAACCTATCAGCCAAGTCTCTCTCCAAAATGGATAAGTCCTGACGGAAAACAAATGACCCTCATCTGGTCGGACGCAATGAAAAACGAGAAAGGCAAATCACACACCGTCAATTACAAATGGAACCACATGAAAATCACGATAATGACCGAATGATTTTATCGGAAACAAGAGGTAGGGTGCGTTTAAACGCACCAATAACGATTATAATATATCCTCACTGGGATAGAGGCGATGGTATCGCAAAATTGGAGCATACTTCTTTATGATCATTACATTTAAATAATTGAAGTGGTGCGATGCATCGCACCCTACGAGTTCATAATTCGTCACCCGTATCACAAGCCAAGCGTAGCAAGTTACTTCTCACGGAAATTTTTTCATAATTCACTTGATATTTAACATTAAATATGATATAATATACACTTAACATACGAATATCGTGTTTCGCATGTCGTATATGGTATGTAGTATGTCGTGATTTGAATTATGACTTGAGAAATCAAAGAAGTAAAAAGGCTTTGTCATTGATTATTTACTATTGACGATTGACTATTTTTTCTTTTCTTCCGCGTTCACCCCATGAGATAGGCACAGCCGGCATCTCACTGGGTAAATCAGCAAAAAATGAAAAATTTGAACTAAAAAATGTAAAAAAAAGGCAAAAATGAGAGGAAATCTGGTGTTTATTGGTGTTAATTCGTGGCTAATTTGAAAAAACAAAGCCAATTTCAAAACAGATGAAATGAACGTAAGTATCTATATGAAAGGGAGATATGAGAGATTTTGTGGTTTTGGGCCGCGAGAAAACAAAGCCAATTCAAAGCCAAACAAAGCCAATTTGCCGACCTTTGGCCGGAAATCCGAAGCACAAATTTCTAAATCCGAAATAAGGTAAAAACGATTGAAGCCGGGCTTGAAATGGGCATAATCAAGAGGAAACAAATAACATACGAAACGAAAGGTCAAATATGCATTTGAATCGTCGGGATTTTGTTGAAGTGACGGCTGGGGCAGGTTTATTGTCGATCCTGCCGGGCTGCAAGGCCACAATAGGTAAACCGCAAGCTCCTTCTAATACCCGGCAGGTTTCGATAAAAGAGCTGGAGAAAGCCGCCGAAGCGCGTGTGCTGCAGTTGGACGGCGTTGACTCGCCGCTGATAATTGAGTCGATTGAACTACTGCGAAAAGATCGGGAGTATATCCTGCGCGTCAGGTCGAAAGACGGTGCCGAAGGCGTTGCCATAACTAATTCCAGGCCGGACTATTTAACCCCGATACTGAACAAGCTTGTGATCCCCTACTTCATCGGTAAAGACGCCCGGGACCTGGAATCGCACCTGTTCGAAGTGTACCGGTATAGCAGCAATTACAAGCTCCAGGGCCTGGCGCTATGGTGTCCCGTGGCCTGGGTGGAATTCGCCCTGCTGGACATGATAGGCAGAGTATCATGTAAATCAATCGGCCAGCTTCTTGGCGGCGTTGTCCGTAACGAAGTGGACTTCTACATAGCAAGCGGGCGCCGGGATTCGACGCCGGAGCAAGAAGTAGAATATCTCGCTGGCCTTCTCGCCGAGACGGGCGCAAAAGCCGTCAAGTTCAGACTCGGCGGGCGAATGAGCAGAAACGCCGATGCCATGCCCGGCAGGACCGAGAAACTCATTGCCCTGTCACGTAAGAGACTGGGCGACGACATCGCGATCCATGCCGACGCCAACAGCTCGTATGACCCGCCCAATGCCATCGAAATCGGAAGAATGCTGGAAGATATCGGCGCGGTCTATTTCGAGGAGCCCTGCCCTTTCGACCACTTCGAAGACACGAAAAAGGTCGCTGATGCTTTAACAATCCCCGTTGCCGGCGGCGAGCAGGAATACAGTCAGCGTCGTTTTCGCTGGGCAATTTACAACCACGGCGTGGACATCGTCCAGCCGGACCTGCAATATTACGGCGGGCTGATTCGTTCGACACGCGTAGCGCGGATGGCGGCCCTGGCGGGGATGCCGACAACCGTTCATATTTCGGGCGGCTTCGGCTTCGTTTACATGCTGCATTTCGCTTCTTTCACGCCGGACATCGGCTTATACCAGGAATACAAAAAGGGAACCGAGAGATACAGCAACTGGTTCGATCCGCCTTTGGAAATCAGGGAGGGCTCGATTACCGTACCGAAAGGGCCCGGCGTAGGAATTAAGGATATCGGAGAATTACTCAGGGACGCAAAACCGGTTGTATAAGGTTTGTCCCGGCATTAAAAAACTGAAATCTCTCATAGGAGAACAGAAAATGTTTAGAAGACATAACTGGTTGTATTTGGGATTATTAATATTACCGGTCATATTGGCCGGCTGCGGACAAACTGCGTTTCAAATAAAGATGGTGCCCACGAACCGGCAACTCGTAGAGAGCCGGATACAAAGGGACGCCGGGTTGTTTGTCTCTGATAAGATCGTAATTATCGATGTTGACGGAATGCTTGCCAACAGGCGCAGGGGCGGCTGGATGCGTTCGGGCGAGAATCCGGTGAGCTTGTTCATCGAGAAACTCGACAAGGCCGCCGCAGATAAGTCCGTCAAAGCGGTGGTCCTTCGCCTGAACTCTCCGGGCGGGACCGTCGCAGCCAGTGACATTATGTACCATCACCTGCTGAAGTTCAGACGGCAAACGGGAAAACCCGTGATAGCCTGCGTGCTGGGCATTGGCTGCAGCGGCGCGTATTACGTTGCCTGCGGCTGCGACGGGATCATTGCCCAGCCAAGCGGCGTGGTCGGAAATATCGGCACGGTTTTCCAGACGTTCAGCGTGGCGGGGACCATGGAGAAAATCGGCGTCAAAGCCGTCACTATAAAGAGCGGCGAGTTGAAAGATATGGCGTCACCTCTGCACGATTTGAGCGACGAAGAGCACAAAGTGCTGCAGGGGATAATCAAGCAGTTCTCCGAACAGTTCTTCGAGGTCGTACGGAAGGGCCGTAAAAATATCGACGAAAAGAAGCTGGCCGATGGACGGGTATTCACGGCTCAGCAGGCACTGCAGCAAGGGCTGATCGACAAAATCGGTTATCTGGACGATGGCATCAAATGGGCCAGGGAAATTGCGGGCGTAAAGAAAACCTCGATCGTCATTTATCACCGGCCGTCAAACTATAAGCCAAATGCCTACGGCCTGGCGACGGCCGGCTCAGACGGCATCGGACCGCTGGTTAATCTCGAACTGCCCGATTGGCTGAATGCAGGCGGAGCCCAATTTCTATATCTCTGGCAGCCGGCGGTCGATTAAAAGCCGAAGGCGCCGGTGCCCTGGTTTGAATGTCACCCGGCACCGGGAAAGCCCGGGCAAAACCCGCTTTGGCTTATGTATCGCTCTTTACAATCTATTGGATGTCCAGAGAATGGCACGATTTATCAACAAGTGGTAATTGCGATTCTCGTATGCCTTTGAGTCGTGTCCCAACTGGATCGTGCAGACTTTTGCTTTGCCGTATCTTCTCACCCAGGCGACGGTCTTATCGCTGGCGTCGTGCTCGGTTGTCAGGAGAACATGATTATCCCGGTCAAACCAACAGTTTTTGTAGCCTTCGTCATGAATCGGAAAATCGCTCATACCCTCGGTAATCGGATGCTGCTTGTCGGTGACGCGGATCGCCATATCAATATCATGCTTGTACGAACCGGCCTTGCACATAACGCCGTCTTCCATAGTATCCTTCGTATAGTACTTGGCGCCGATTATCTTCTTGAACTCGGGCCACTCCTGGAACGAACACATGGTATGATGCAGCGCTACGACTCCGACGCCCTTATCCAGCAGCTCGAGGAAATTCTTCCGCCGCTTTTCCGAAATCTGCTGAGTCATACTATAGAACACGATAACATCATAATCCCAGCCGCTGATGTCCTCGAACAACTCGCTGTGATCCTTCTGTATCGCCTCGGTATAGGTAATTCCCTTGATCGAATCCATCATTTTGAAGAACGGCTCTCGCTCGAAATCGTGCCCGCCGGTAACGACCACGACCTTGAGCTTTCCGGGGGCGGCGTCCAGATCACGGATACGGAGATTCCGCCAGCGGACATGGTAAGGAAAAAAGTTCCTGCCGAGCCCGTGGACCTGAAGGCCGATGATCCCTTTGGTGTCCATCGAATCCCTCAGATTGGCACAGGGAACGCCGTTGACCGACGTTTTGATGGAGCTGCCTTTACACTCGATTCGGTACTTGTTCCACCAGTCGTCCTTAAAGGCCTTGCCGGCAGCTGGGCTGTCGGTCAAATCGGCCAGGAAAAATCCTCGCCGGGCCTCGTCATAAATCCCGCCCGAGGTACCGGTTTCCGCACTGGCGATTTCCACCTGGTAGCCGTAGACGCGGTCCGGCGGAATCACACGCTGCCGGGGCCGGCCATCGGGCCTTCTAAACACGAAAAACATAGGATCTTTGGCGATCTGACTGCGAATCTGGACCCCGGAATTCAATCTGGGATTACATTTGACCTCAAACTCCAGGATGAAATCTCCGTACTCTTTGTTCGTACAAAGAAACGTGTTGGGGCTGCCCTTCACTGCTGTGCCCACTATCGCCCCGTCCTCAACACGATACTTCGCAGAGCCGCTATGAACGCTCCAGCCATTCAGCGTCTTACCGTCGAACAAATCCATCCACTCACCGGCCATCGCACCGGTCGTAATCAGCGACAGCGTCAGAATAATCAATACCAAATTCTTCAACATTTTCCCGTGCTCCTTTCAAAAAAGATGAACTCACATATCCCCTATTGTAAACGGATCGTCCTGAAACGCAAGCTCTTCGTCAGAAATTTAAGCGCAAAATCAGGCATGGGGAGGCCAAAATGGTTCGCAGGCCGGACAACCGTCCGAGCGCACGGCAACCCTCACTATGATAGTGATACACCGCAGCTTAAAAACCATGTCGCAGCCGGTCTTGCCGGCGATCTAATCGATGGGATCGCCAGTAACCTGCACGTCGTCTATATTCCAACCGGGATAAGTTACCGACTCGTCCGTCGGGCCGATACCCCAGCGGAAGTAAACCGTCGCCTGCCCATCGGCAATCGACGGGGGAACAGCATAATCCACGGACTGCCAGGCTTCGTCGGAGACGTGAAAAAGCCCGGTCGTCCAGAGATCGACCCAATTCGTGCCGTCATTCGATACTTGAACGTCGGCATAGTCATAGGGCGATTCGACCCCAAGCCATCGTCGGAAACTCAGCCTGATATTTTTGTGTCCCTCGCAGTTTATCGCTCCAGTTGTTGCGTAGCGTGCTTCAGTCATATTGTCAGCATAGTCGCCTTCAAGTTCGTATCCGATGACGTTCTCGCCGGTGCAGCCTGAATCCGGGTCGCCGTTCCATGAGCCGGCCCCTGTCGGTGTGCCCCATGCCCAGCCGGCATCGAGCAGCCAGTTCGGATCGGTATCCATATCGGCCCAGTAAATCGCGTTCTGCACGACGGTAACCGATGCGCTCTGACTGTGCTGTCTGATTCCGTCTGTCACGAGGAAAGAGAATGTGTACGTGTGCGGCGCCTGGTCTGCCGTAGGCTTCCAGACAACAGTTTGCGTATCCGGAATATAATAAGCCCCTTCGGGCAAATTGCCGACCGAAAGCTGAGTCGGCTGATTCGTGGGATTCGAGATTGTCAACTGGAACTCGAGTATCTGGCCCGGCTCGATTTGGTCCGGCACCGATATCGGATCCAACGTCGGTGCCGGCAAGGTCCATCCCGAATTTTGAGGATCGTGCCTCGACATGCCCCAATCGGTCGTCACGGGGTCGTACGAGCCCGGCAGGTCGATGACATGGAATTGATAGTCATAGCCGTTGACCATCATCTCAAGGTCACCGTCCTGGTCGAGGTCCTCAAGGGCCGGTGTGCAGCCGATATCGGTAGATAGGCCCAGCATTGGAAATCCCGTTGTAGTCGAGCCGTCGGACTCCCAGGCCATGATCGCAGCGCCGGCCGAGGCTACCACCAGTTCCTTCTGCATGTCACCGTCAACGTCGCCGATCAAAGGAGAACAGAACCATGGATCGCCCATGAGCGTTTTTGGAAATCCGGCGTCGGACAATTCCCGGCCTTCATGGTCGAAGGCGTGCACGAGACTGTATGCGAAGCCGTCTTCTTCAATGTAGCTGTTGACATAGACTTCGCCGAAGCCGTCGTCGTCGATGTCTCCGACACTCAAGGCACCTTCATCACCGAACGTCTCGCGAACTCTGGCTGTCCAGAGCGTGCTGCCGTCAACGTGGACCGCCATTACGCTGTCCTCGGTGCAGAACACCAGCTCCGGCTCGCCGTCGGCGTCCAGGTCGGCGATGGCCGTTCCCTTCTTGCTGCCGCCCCGCCATCTTTTAATCTGCTGACCGTTGTGGTCGAGAATGAAGGTGTATACGCGCGTGATGCCGGGGCCGTATCCGCAAAGCGCGATCTCCACGTCACCGTCGCCGTCAAAATCCGCAACGCTTATGGGGCCCTCCGAGGTGTACCGCCGCTGCCACAGAAACGTTCCGTCGCCCTGGAAGGCAAACAGGCCGTCGCTTTCTCTGGATTCTTCATCAAGGGCAACTATAATCTCGCTGTCGCCGTCGCCGTCCAGATCTGCGAGGACGGGACTGCCGATGATATAGGCGTACCAGTAGTCGCCGACTCCCACGGGCCAGCCCTCAACTGTCTGGCCGCTCTCTACGTGCAGAGCAGTGGCCATGACATTATAATCGTCCACCACAACTATCTCGTAGTCGCCGTCGCCGTCGATGTCTCCGGCCGCCAGGCCCGAAGCAACCATTGAGTCCCAGGAGCTTTCTCCCAGCGCAGAAGGCCAGCCGTCAAGAACAGTTCCATCGTCTTTCCAGATGCTTATTGTCCCTCCGTAATAGTAGTCGCTCATTGTGACCGACGCTTCGACAATCTCGTTTCGTCCGTCCCCGTCAACGTCGAGACACAACGGGCTGCCCACGTACATCTCATCCGGCAGTTCTTCAGGATCATCCGATATCTCCGGCATCGGCCATGGGACCTTTTCGGCGCCGAGTTCAATGCCAAATATCTTGCGATCGGTGTGGACGGCCCCGTCGGTAGTCACGTTAAGACGCAACTCGAATACTCCGGCTCCGGGATTTGGAAATACAAGATGAACCAAACCGTTGGGATCTATAGGGGAACTGCCATCACTTAGCGTGATCCAATCATCATTGCCATAGTAGCTGTATTCGAGTTGATAGGAGTCGCCGTGCACGAACATGGTAAGTGGTATATCATTGCCGTCGGGCGCGAAGGTCTGCTGCTGCATCGGCTCGACGATTTCTCCCAAAGGATACCTTCGGTCCGCCGCCATGAGGGCCTGGTAGGCGTTTACCCGCCCGGTGCCGATGTAGCCCTGCACGGGATCGACATCCCCGTAGTATACAGGGTCGGTGGTGTTTTCCAGGATAGCTCTGACCTCTATATGTGTCAGCTCCGGCTTATGCGCAAGCACCAGGGCCCCGACCGCCACGACATATGGGCCGGAAAAGGACGTCCCCGCCGTGGCGATATATTCGTTGCCCAGATCGGTTGTGACGATGTCGGTGCCGGGAGCGGTGATATCGACCCACGACCCGAAGCTGCTGTGTCCGGTCTTGATGTCTTCGCCGTTGGTCGAAGCAACCGCCATGACATTGTAGTATGCCGCCGGATAGTTCGGCCTGGCCGAGTCGTCGTTGCCGGCGCTGGCTACGAGCAGAACGCCCCGGGCAAAGGCATTATCAATCCCCGTCTTGACGAGCGGATCTCCCTCCGGGCCGAATTCATCGCTGCCGAAACTCATATTTGCAACGTGTGCGCCGTTAGCCGCGGCATAATCCAGAGCCTCAGCCACCTCGGCGGAGGTCACGTAGATGCTCAATCGCAAAGCCATTATGCTGCTTTGCCAGTTGACGCCGCAGACGCCTACCCCATTGTTACCCACTCCCGCGATGACCCCGGATACCTGTGTGCCGTGACCCACGACCGAGTAGTAGCCTCCATCGTCCGGTATGACGTCGTTGCTGTCGTCCTCGAAGTTCCAGCCGGAAACGTCGTCGATGTACCCATTGTTATCATCGTCTATATCGTTATTGGGAATCTCGCCTTTATTGACCCAGATATTGTCCTTCAAGTCAGGGTGATTCGCATCAACACCGGTATCCAGCACGGCGACCACTATATCGTGACTGCCGGTCGAGATGTCCCATGCCTCGGACATCTGGATCAGTTGATGGGCATATTGATCGGGAAATTCCGGATCGTTCGGGTCGCCACATCGCTCATAGATATAATTGGGCTGCGCATACTCCACTTCAAGGTCACCCCGGAGCTCGGCACACACGCCCGGCACATCCCGGTCGGTCCTGAGCAGATAGAATCGAAGCAGCTCGGGGGCCGTCGACGACCCGGCAGCCACCTCTGGCCTGGCCGAAGATAAGATACCGATCTTGCCGGGCGCCTGCCCCTTGGGAGCATCTTCGTGCTTCAGCCGTCGATGAGCGCCGTCAAACACCGGGCCTTCATTGGAGAGCCCATAGTTGGCCTGCAGGCGAAGCAAGGCGGCTTCGTGTCCCGTCGGTGCCGACAGTGAAAATAGGCCGGTGCCGTCAATTTGTCGGTCTTTGAGCTTGACAATGACCTCGCCCGGCACGTAGGCCGGTTTCGAACGAGCCGGCCGCCTTGAAGCATGATCGGTGGCTGCACTGATGTCCTTTCCCTCAGGCGACGGGCCTGCTCTCAATATTCCGGCACCTATAACGGCCATTGCTACCAAAAATCCAGACCGTACAATCAGACTGTTTCTGTTCGAGTTCTTCACGCTCATTCTCTCGCTCCTTTCAAACGCAACGGAAGCAGCATCTTCGAATCGGGGACACAATATCCTAACTCCTCAGACAACCACCTGCACGTATGCGAACTGTCATTATTATACTAATAACCTAAAGCTGCAAAGTCAAGTCAAAAAACCATATTTTAGCCGTCCCTGTTTCTTGCATCTTGTCTGATATCGTGCAAACCAGCACTCTGCGGCTACATAAGCCGATTTTTAATTATCGTCCCAAAGGTTGTGGTGGGATTGAAAAAGGCTTGAGTAGTGATATTTTATTATTGAGCCTACAATACAGTTATCACAGGAAACTCAAGCCGCGCACAATATTACAGCAATGGAAGTGTTCAGTGCGGCACAAGAAAAGAGTTACAAAAACGCGCCCGGGAGGACTCGAACCTCCAACCTTCGGATTCGAAGTCCGAAGCTCTAAATTCACAAGGTACTCCAGATAAGGCACTTACGGATACTGCTGAAACTGTCTTGGCGTCCTGCTTGGCGCAAATTGTGCAAAACCACCCCAAATTGGCGGAGCTGATCGAGGATTGGTTCCAGGAATATTGCTGGTCTCTTTCAGAGCGAGAACAAGGTGCGATCCGGAAATTACTTGGGCAGAAGGATTAGTAAATGGAGCATTCATTTGATATAGAGTTTGCTCAGGAACACGGGATGGTGGCGGCGATTCTCTACCGTCACATGCAGTTCTGGATTGCCAAAAACAAAGCGAACCGTACAAACTGCCGCGATGGTCGAACGTGGACATACAATTCCGTTCAAGCGTACTGCGAGCAGTTTCCTTATTTGGGCACGCGACAGATACGAACAGCACTTGCACTGTTAATTGAACGCGGGATACTGCTCAGGGGCAATTATAATAAGCGGGGATCGGACCGAACGAGTTGGTACGGCTTTGCCGACGAAGAAACCGCACTCAAGGGCCTTCCTGCCCATTTGTTAAAATCGCAAATGGAAAATCAGGCTAAAAAGCCCATTTGTCAAAATGACAAATCCAATTGTCAAAATGACAAATCCAATTGTCAAAATGACAGAGCGTTACCAGATCAATCCAACCCAGATACTCCTACGCAGATAAACAACAACATTGGGAAAAATGCTCAAGAGGTTTTGGAGTTGGATTGCGAGATAAAACGACAGGCTAACTTCCTCAGTGAGCAGCTCGAAAGCATCTTTCATCCGCGCGGCAGATCACAGCAGACCTTTTCAAATATCATCCGGTACTTCATAAACAGCGTGCAAGTGGATCCCACTAAGATTTCATGGTTCAAAGAAGCGGCCGAATTAGCACGGGTCGCTCGCATTGAGGGCCGGAAGGCCGGCGGTAAGGCACTGTTCGTTCAAACCGTCAAAAAACGAACGGGGTATGGGAAAAATCCGAAGCTCTTGCCTGGCAAATCACACGAAGATTCTCACGCCCGGGCAAGCCCGGCGGCTTAATTCAAACATGCAAGGAAACTACACTTTTATATCGCGAAAGGATAGAGAATGGGTCAGGTACTTCTGGAAGAAATGTCGGTTTTCGAGGTTCGGGATGTGATGAAGCAGATGCGAAGAAATGACGATATTCCACTCCGTCTCAAAGATAATCTCAAGGTTGTGGCGAGAATCGCTAAACGGCACATCAAGCTTACAGAACACCTCGCCGGGTTCAGCGGAAAATACAAAGAGTCCTTCCCGTCTCTGGCGCGTGGAATATGTAAAACTTTTTACGCAGATGATTTAGAGCTGGCAGCCTGTTTTGGCGTAACCGAGCGGACAATTCGGACATGGAAGGTTCGACACCCTGATTTCAACAAAGGGATCAAGTATGGAAAATCTTCTTTTACCAAGCACGGTGGTTCCTTTGTTTTATATCGGCGATGGTTTGGTCGAACATTTGGCAAGATAGCCAACAATATCTGCCGTCAATTCAATCCTTCAAAGAGGCAGCTTGTTCGCTGTTTTGCCATTATTGGCCTTAAGACGAGAACACTGGATGAGTGGAGAGGGCTAAGGCAGAACCGTTTCGTAAATATACGCGATCGAGCATTTTTAGGAGTGGTCCATGATATTTGTGTGGAATTCAATCCTAACGATGAGCAACTCGCTCATTGTTTAGGCACTGACTTCAACAGGTTAAAGGAGTGGATGGAAACGGACAGAGAATTTTCAGACTCGGTTCGCCGTGGACGGGTGATTGCCTCAGGAGCAGCCGACAAGATCATGGAGGGGGTTGAAAGAAGTATGGCCAGTAGTACCGAACAGTCTGGGAACGCGATTGACAATGAAGATCAAGAAAAAGAAAGTTGTTCTGAGCAAAGAGAGAATTCAACAGATAGCCAAGCGCTACAAGAATAATGATCCTGATGTTGTGATTCTGGCTGCGATGGCCGAGGAGCACAGGAAAGTCATTCGCCAGGGCAAAAGGCCAAAAAAGCGGAAACGCAAGGCCAAACCACATCTAAAACCCACCGACCATTTGAGTATCGAGCAATTTACCCGGATAATGAATTTTGTTCAGAGCGAGGCCGATACAGCCATGGGCAGAAATCGGCATATCAACAGGGCCGTATTAAACGAGATGTTAATAATCGTCCTGGTGGAAAGCGGACTGAGGGTCAGTGAGGTTTGTAATCTAAGACTCAAGAGCCTGCCATCTTATCACGAACATCAGGTTTTAGAGGTTCTTAACGGCAAGGGTCAGAAGGACAGAGTAGTTGGAATATCGGATTATTTGGCCCGGCGATTAGGTGATTATGTAAATCGATATCACAGGCAGCATAGCATCCAGAGATTCCTGTTCAGGAGCGAAAATGGCGGCCGGCTTTCAACGGCCTCAGTGTATGCAAAGGTCAAAGTGATCGGCCTGAAGGCAAGAATATGGCTGTATAATAAAAACGGTCTTCTGAAAACGAAGTTGAGTCCCCACAAATTCAGGCACACTTACGCCACGCACTTGCTGGACGTGACCGGTAACCAAAGTCTCGTACAGGATCAGCTGGGCCACAAAGATGTGAAGACTACTCGAATATATGCCCGGACACTGATTGAGAAAAAGACGTCTGAAATGAATGCGTTTAGTGAGAAAATAAGGTCGCGGGTTGCCATCAGAAGCGGGTGACATAAATACAATTTTCAGGTAAGGGTCTGTGAAGGAAAAAACAACGATGCAGACAAAATAAGGCCGATTATGTTCAACTTGAGGTATGTCGCTATAAGATAATGATAGGGTAAACCTCAAGGATTGCTGTAAATGACTTGTATTAAGACAATTATAACGGGTGCAAGGAAAAAACCGGGAAATACACACTTATACTCTCGCAACAAGTTAGAGTCTAAGTGTTGAAAGGACTTCAAAATATTGACGGTAAAGTACGAGCCGGTTGAGCTTGATATCGAAAATATCGAGTGCCGAAGTGCCCAAATCCGGCACGTTCAAAATACGGGGCCTGGCAGTCGTTCTAAGCGGCGATACCCACAATCAATCCTATCCGGGTTAAGCAGCGTTCAATCTCGCAACCACGCCGGCAACACGCTTGTGGGCCGGGGGTATCTGTAAGCGGTTCATCGTGCCAGTACGAAAAATTTCTTGAAATATTTTGGAATTTTGTTGCAAAGCTCTGGGATGCTGTGATAATTGCAAGTATGGAATCGCTTAAATCAAATCTGTTTAACATCAAAAATCATGGCCAGGGTAGAGATCTATCCGAAAGGACGATCCGCGCTTCAAGCGATTCCAAAAGCCCTGGCCGCTTATTTTCTCGAAAGGAGAAAAGTTATGGAATCGCTACAGCAACCACAGGGGGGCAATAAAAACGAATTAGCGGGGCGGAAAATGAAAAGGCGAGTTTCACAAAAGGCAATTGAGGACATGGTAAACTCATCGATTCGCTCATCGAGCTGGACGCTGAAAATATTTAAGGCCCTGATACCAGTTCTGCCTTTGATCGAGGACGGCTGCGAAGAGACGGCCATAGACCTGGCTATTAAAGAGCTGGGCAAAACAACGCCATACCTTAATGATGAAGATGGTATCAGGGCTGAAATAATAAACCTTCGTAGGGTCATAACTGAGTTGCAGAACTACGCCGATAAAGAGGCCGTTCTCGATGTCGCTATTGATGAGTTGGCGAAGATAGAGCGAAAGATCAAGCGGCTCAAAAAGCTACGGCCAGCGGTACGGAGAATCTTCAAAAACCTGGATCCACGGACAAGGGCTTTATTTTCGGTTCACGAAGAACTGATAAGACTCGACGGCGTGACATCATTAGACTACGGTGACGCTCTCGACGTGTTCACGTTTGCTCCTATTGAGTTCCTGAGAAGCGATCCGGGTCTGGCTCAGGCGATTGAGGCTTTTGATTTGGCCTGTGACGTTAACGAAATGCTTCAGTAGTTTACAGCACGGGACCGGTTTCCGCACCTGCGGCCCCTGCTTTTATAGAAAAGAGAAAAGAATATGGCTTCGAACAATAGTCTTATCAACCGGGTCCACTGCAGGGGCTTTGCCCTGCGATGGGCAAAGGAAAACCGCAGGGGCTGGGCGCCCGAGCGGGTTAGCAAGCAGTTTCTGGACGATCTGGACACTAAGGTCCGCATAGTGATACAATCGGCGATCAAGCGGCATCCGAGCATCGGAAAAACCATAAAGGATCTAGGGTGAAGTAGATGGGCACAACCACAGAGCTATTCCCGAAAACCAAATACAAAAAACGTGAATACTTGAGGGTGGCCCTACGGCGTTTGAAGCGGCGGGGGCCTTGTTGAAATACAACGGAAGGGTAAACTTTGTCATGTACGGTTGACGTGCGATTGTATCCGGCAAACACGAGGGGGGCACTTCTGCGTATCGGTCGGGTTTGATCCATTTGATACAAATACCAAATGCCCATAGAGCCACGATTTCAAGGGGGGTGTACCGATAGGACTCAGTGAGGGTGGATCGCCTGTCCTGCGAAGTGTGGCTTCTTAGAAACAGCCACAGGAGCGGAGGTGGCGGCAAAACGCCACTACCTTACCACAAAGGATCTGAGTTAGTCTTTGGGACTCCTTATGGAGAACCGAAAGAAAATGAACTTTCCGGTTTATTTGCATTCCTTTCTGGCCGATATACAGAGTGAGGTAACTTCTTATCACAGATAAGTAATAGGCGGTCAGTTATGATTGCGGCGATGAGCACAATAAGTGGTGATCGAGTTCCTGTCATCATTTGCGATGAATGCCATGAGGTTATTGAAGATGTAACCATGGCGATGGCTGCTATGCCGGCAAGTGAAGGGACTCATGGAGTGATTCAGCAAGTCCTACATATACACAAAACCAACTGCCATGAAGCCCTGGAAGAGCGAGAAGGTAAATGCCTACCCTGGATGGAACTGCAGGACTATCTTGTGTCTTTAGTAAACGTTGTCAAAGTCACACTTTAGCGGGGTGGCTCAGTTGTGAACGAGTATCTATCCATCCTCGTAACGAATCCTTATTGGGAGGAACATCAATGACGTGGATCGTGGGTGCATCTACACTGTTCGGCTACGGCGCCGTTATCTCCGATGTTCAAGTCAGTGATGACACGGGGCTTAGAATGGACGTGCTCCAGAAGGCATATCCAGTTGGTAATTACATTGTTGCTGGATTCGCTGGCGATGTTCGTCCGGGTTTAATTCTCTTACAAAGCCTATGGAGTTTCCTAAATTCTCCGCCCCCTCCCGACGATGAATGTTGGGATCCCCAGTGGGTAGCCGAAAATTGGCCCGATGAGGCGCGCAGGGTCTATCAGCAGCTTGGAAAAGAGGATCAGATTCAGGGAACAGACGTCTTGATGATGGGTCTGAAGAAAAAGAAGGGAGTCATGGGTAATGCTATAGGACACTTATCTGTCTTTCATAGCCCTGAATTCTTGCCGGAATCAGAACAAGGGGGAAGAAAGGCTAAGAGCATAGGCTGGGGCGTTAATGTGACAAAGTACACCGCCATGTTAGAGGAGTTGATGCGCGACGAAGACCTGACATACATGAAAGGAGAGGTTTACAACCCTGGCGGCTACGCCAAAAGGATAGCAACAACTCTCGCATGGCTGGTCCAGAATAATCCTGAGGACGGGATTAGTGAGAAATTTCAACTTTTCATTATACGAATGGGTAAGATTAGTCTGTTAAATCCAACAGGCATGCCGAAGCTGGCGCAAAGCTGGGACGAGCTGGTTCCAATGCTTGAGAAATACATGAATCCGCAATCGCTCATGGCCAAACGTCCATAGAGCCGCGATCAGAGCCGCGATCTACGACCAAGGCAACCCCAGAGTCCGGCCGTGGGCCGGATAATTGAGCCTATACGTAGTGGCGCCTCAGCAATCGGCAAATAGAGAATGGGTTCACGCCGCCGGCGGCAACATCCCTCAGCGCATGTCAGGCCCATTGAAAAATCAGTAGTGGCGCAGCGCCACTACCTTAACAGCTTGCGACCGGATCCATCAGAATCAGTTTATCGCTGTGGTCCCTGATAAAGTCAATCAATTCATTGGTGTAGGTGTACTGGTCCGGGCTTCGCAGGGCATCGGGACTCAGAGGCCCGGCAGCACCGAGGATCTCACCATTCCATGAAAGAAATCGGCCGAGACAAGGTCAAAATTCTTCATCGTCTAAAGCCTCCACTTGCCGTTTACGGGCGGTGTTATTCGTCTTGGCATAAATGGCCGTAGTAGTCGGGCTTGCGTGCCCTGCCTGGTCCTGGACGAACCGCAGGTCTTTCTCGACGTTGTACAGCCTGGTTAGGTAGGTGTGGCGTAGTATGTGGGGATAGAGCTTGCCGATGCCGGCCTTCTTGCCAACTGATTTGATCTTGGAGTAGACGTTGCGGTACTGCATCCGGCCGCCCTGTTCACTGATGAGTAAGGGATCATCAGCCGACGCTCCTTTGCGGTGGAGCTTAACGAATCGCTCAAGTCGCTTCTGTAGCTTCTCGGAGATATCAACCACCCTCGACACTTTACCTTTGCCGTCCCGGACCCATACACTGTTCTTGCTGTGCGTGATCGGCAAATCTTACAATTTATGATAAGTTTTTTAGAGTGAGAATCAACGGTCCCGGGCAAATAACAGGCATTGTTACAAGGGCTGTGAAAAAATTTTCGTTTTTGTTTTGACTGGTTGGGGATCGAGGTGGATAATTCTGATATGCAAAACATAAAGTCAAGTCGGTTTACAAATCAAACAATTGCGACCAGGGTGAGTCTACCCGTAAGGGCGGCTGCGTTCTTTATGGCGTGCATAGCCCTGGTCACCTTTTTTTCATAGGCTTGAAATGAGTGAGAAAGAGCATAAGAGTTTGAGTGATGGTGCTGGTGAAGTTGCTGACTTGGTGCGCGATCCTAATAATTGGTTGATATTCCGCGGCTATGATCAAACCTGGTTTGATGAATATAAGAAGCAAGAACAAAAGTGGAAACGCTACATCGAAAAATGTCGGAAGTTGCAAGAAAATATGATTTTCAAAGATCCAAAATATCAGGCCCTTCTTGATGAAGAAGGAAAATTATCTCAGAGGAAAAACGCCATAGAAAAAAAACTATCGGAGAAAGAGAAAAATGGTACAATTGGGCTTGAGAAGGACCTTGCCGTCGTACTCGAGGGATTAAAAGCCGTGTTGAAAAAAAGCAGTGAGCGACGTGCCTATTTGGAAAAGCCGTATGAGCATGCAAAAGCCAAAATTGAGAAACCTACCGGGACCGACCTCAGGGGCTTGCTGTCCTTACCAGAATTCTATCCCACATACGAAAGTGCCAATTTTGCTGATTTATTTGGCTGGGTTGATGAGCGCCCCTCTTTTGATAAGTATCTGGGGCCACTGGTCAGGTACGTCAGACTTACAATCCTACACGACAAGATACTAAGTAGTTCCACCATCGAGCGGATCAGTAAAGGGATCTGGCCAAAGGATGAATCTTTCGCGGAGGTCTTCTGGGAGGAACTGCAAGCCGGTTGGGAGCATTCGGAGAAAATAAGGGGAATAATAAATGAGGATATTCAGAATGTTAAGTATGAGTTAAATAACCAAGCTGGATTACCCAACAACATGGCCGCTGGGGAAAAAGAAGCTGACAAGCCTATATCCACATCAACCGCTGGCACGGATCCAGGCAAAAAGCCAGAGGAAACAGAGCAAGAGGTTGGCAACGGCAAGACTAATGATGAAGTGGAATTAACCTGGCAGGGCAAAGCCATTGCCCTGGCCCTTGACCATCGTGACTGGAGCGTGAAGAAGATTGCAAATGAAGTTGGGATTAGCAGACAAAATTTGTACAAGGATCCACTGGTTGCTGATGCCTTGAAGGCAAGAAATCAGCAGAAACGGCCGGACAAATCGCACTACCACAAAGGCGAGAAAAACTCAGAAACAGGCGACCTGCAAGCTTGGTAGTGAAGTCAACTGACTGACTGTCGCCTGGCGACACTTCAAGGCGACACAAAAAAAAATATATCCCTTCTCAATATACACTTACGCTCCTCAGTAGGCGACACTTCACCCTCAAAAGGCGACATTCCTACCTGATCTTATAAATGCTTAATTTATTTGGAATGTTTTTATGGGTGCAATTGCCAACAATATAAAAGACAGCCCAATCGCGTGGTTCTATATGCTTGAAGATGCCCGGCGTCGGAATGACTTCGAGCGAGCCGCAAAGGCCAAACAAGAACTTGAACGGCTGGGTGTCCGGGTGGAGTACACCAAATCGAGAAAGGAAGTTGAAATCGGCAAGGTTGCCGTTTGAAGCTGGGAGAAGATATGGGAAACGAGAAAAAAGATTTGAGTAGCAAGCTGCCTTTGGAGAGGTTTATGGATGATTACATTGCTGAACTGGGGCGTGTACGCCCAGAGGAATTGATTGATGATGGCGATGGTATTTTTATTGAGGAGTCGGCTGTGTTGGACTTGGCTCATTGCTTATTTGCGACGGCTCGTCGACGTGGGATATGTTTTTTGAATTAAGAAGGGAGCGAAAATATGAGTTGGTTAAGTGAATTGTTTGAGTCTGACGTGAAGGGTAAAGGTTTTGAGAAAATACCGAGTACACCGGTCCAGGATTCCGCCAGGAATTACCTTAATAATCTACTCGCGACCCCTGTGAAGTATCCGACCCAGAAGATAGCGGGTATGACCGGGGCCGAGGAGAAAGGGCAGGACATACTCAATGAGTTCCTTGACGCCGGCGAATCGCCGGAACGGGAGGGGGCCCTGAGCTACCTCAAGCAAACGTTGGATTCACCTGTGAATGTGATGGACCTGCCGGAGATTAAGGCACTGCTGTCGACTATCGAGAACCAGACCGAAGACCTTGTAAATTCGTCGCTGAGGCGAACGCAGATAGAGGGTATGGGCCATTCGGGACCGCAGGGCTCGGCGGTCGGGCGGGAAATAGCTAAGGGCAAGACGAGTATGGTCGCTTCGTTAGCCCCTTATTTAGCCGAGCAGCGGGCCAACAAACTGACGGCGGCCGGCATGATAAACAACCTTGTCACCTCGGCGGAGGGTACGACACTCAATAAGCTCGGCGCAGCAAGTTCGTTCGGGGCTCTGCCGAGAGAAATTCAAAACCAGCAGGACGCCGCCGATTACCAGAAGAAAGTCAATGATATTTTAGCAAAATATAATCTTCAGGGATCCGCGGCCTCTGACCTACTCAACGAGACGAGTTATATGTTCAATCCAGGTGTCGAGTCACCCAGTATTATGAGCCAATTAATGCCTGGTGTTGGGGCGGGCATCGGAGCTTACGCTGCGTTGAAAACGCCTGCCGCCGGCGCCGGGTTAGCCGCCGCCGCCCCCGGCCTGCTTAGCTTGCTCTGTGATGAGCGAATGAAAGAAAACTTCGCTCCGATTGACAATGCTTTGGAAAAACTGAGTAAACTAGATGGCAAGACTTACAATTATAAGTCTAATCAACCCGGCGACAGAGATGCGGGTCTCATCGCTCAGGAGTTGGAGGCTGTCCTTCCCGAAAGCGTGGTCGAACGCGGTGACATTAAGTACGTGAAACCATACGCGGTGATTGCTTTACTTGTGAACGCTATAAATGAGCTTAACGAGATCGTTCAGGAAAAGGCGGCTTGATAATGGCAACGAAAAAAGGCTCCTGGTGGGGAGCCCAAAAACGTGAAATCCGAATGAGAACATACCAGACATCATGCCGGTCGTCAAGCAGAAAATCCAAAAAATCTTTTTCTCTGCGAAAAATTCCAAACCGTCCGTCAAATAGGCTTGTCGCAATGTGCGAGGAAAATCAAAATGAGTAGAATTCAATTATCAAGTCGTGGCCCATTGTTCAATTTACCACCATCGAGAAATTCTGATCCCGATACATCTGTTCAGGCCGCCCAGAAATTAAAGCAGTCAGGAAGTTGGGCCGGGCAAAAACGGCGGGTTTTTGAAGCTCTTAGGAGAAACCCTGGTTTGACGTCTGCTGAGATTGCTAACCTCATGGGCGGCGACCGATACATCCCCTCGCGGCGGCTGCCTGATCTCGAACGGGCTGGCCTGGTGAAACGAGGCCGGATCCGGCTCTGCCAGGTGACGAAGAGCCAGTGTATCACCTGGTGGCCGAATCCCGATATCGAATATTGAACGTCTCTTGCTGACACCCGATGATGAGTAAGAATGATCAAAACACGGTGGTAAAGATTGAGCCCGTTCTTGTGGGAGTCGGGAAAGCCGCTTCCATATTAAGCATTTCCGAGACTGCTTTTAAGGCTTTGGACCGTACAGGCCAAATCGGGCCTTTGCCTGTTGTCCTGGGTAATTGCAAGCGAAGGCTTTATATCGTTGACGAACTGCGCCGGTGGGTGATTGAAGGCCAGTGCTGCAGTAGAAAAAAATGGCAAGATATGAAGGACTGAAAAAAATATTGAGAAATCGGAAAATCTCACTTGACAAACGCTAAGTAGCTGATAAAATACAAAGTATGGACATGATCGAGATAATTCGCAAAGAGCTTAAAACCTGTGGTAAGACACGATATCGTATCGCTCAGGACACCGGCATTTCGGAAAATCAGTTGCACAGGCTGATAAACGGCGGATCATTAAAAGCTGAAACAGCCGGCGTGTTGCTTGAGCATTTTGGCTATGAAATCCGCAAGAAAGGCAGGAAAAGAAAATGACAAGATGTTTCAGGCCGGCCTATAAAGACCGTGGTGGAAAAAAGTGTAAGACATCAAAATTCTACGTTGAGTTCAGAGACCACCTTCAACTCACCCGACGGCTTCCTGCGTTCACCGACAAGCGACAGTCCGAGGCCCTGGGCCGTCAGATCGAGAAGCTGGTTGCCTGCAAGGTAAGCGGACAGCAACCGGATGCACAATTGGCTCGGTGGCTCGAAAGTATCCCAGGCAAGATGCGAGACAAATTCGTCAAGATCGGGCTGATTGACTCGACACGAGCGGCCGCGAGTAAGCTGCTATCAAAACACATCGGGGATTTTGAGCAGTCTCTTATCGACAAGGGCGATACTCGTAAGCAGGCTCAAATGACGGTCTCGAGAGTAAAGCGCATCGCCAGGGACTGCAAGTTTACCACGTGGACGGACATAAACGCATCGAGAGTCCAGCGATGTATCGCAAGGATGCGAGAAAATAGTCTGGGCAAGAAGACGGCCAATTATTATTTGAAAGCGTTTCAGCACTTTAGTCGATGGATGGTAGAAGACAGACGAGCCACAACGTCACCAGTTACACACCTGAGAGCTGTTGAAGTCAATAAGCAGGACATACGCAGACAACGCCGACCGCTTGAGCCGGATGAGGTAAGGCGTCTGTTGGAAGCCACACAGGCCGCCGGGCCACGCTTCGGGCTGACCGGATACCAACGGGCCATGATTTACCGCTTAGCCGTCGAGAGCGGTCTGAGGGCCAACGAAATACGAATGCTTAAAGTCGGAAGTTTCGACTTCGACAATAACACTGTTACCGTCCGGGACCACACAACCAAGAACCGCAAAGAGAAGACGCTTCCGTTACGGCCGAACACGGCGGCGGAAATTAGAGAATTGTTGGCGAATAAGTTGCCGGCGGCTCAAGCATTCAAAGTGCCGGGCAAGCCGATAGATATGCTAAGGCCCGATTTGAAGGCCGCTGGGATCGACTATGTGGACGATGCTGGACGATACTGTGATTTCCACAGCCTCCGTCACACAACAGGGAGCCTGCTGGCGGCGTCCGGCGTACATCCGAAGATTGCACAGGAGATAATGCGGCACAGCGATATCAACTTGACTATGGGCCTCTACACGCATACATTGAGAGGGCAAGAAACCGATGCAATCAACAGCCTTCCCGACTTTTCCAGGCCGAGCAGAGAGAGCCAGAAGAAGACCGGGACCGACGATGTGAATGTCACCGATTCTGTCTTGGCGTCCTGCTTGGCGCTTTCCTGCGCCGGACATAGCCCGACTATGCCTTTAGGTGAAAAGGCAAACGCCACTCACGGTATCGAAAGCGGCGTTTTCAAACGCGCCCGGCAGGACTCGAACCTGCAACCTTCGGATTCGAAGTCCGCGACTCTATCCAATTGAGCTACGGGCGCAAAATCCATAAGTGCCCGAAATATAACAACTTTCCACTCCGTTTGTCAACTCTTTAAAGAAACGATTCGCAAGTAAGCATCAAATATTGTCAACCGGACTTTATTGCTGAACGTTTATCTTGAAGGCCACGGCCAGATCATTGACTTTCGTTTTGGGCGAGGCAAGAATCAGACCCCGTGCATCTTGTGAAGCAGTGATTTTCTCGCCGGTCTCCAGCACGGACACATCGCCGATCCTGATGGGTGCTGGGAGTTTTTTCGCTGCGAAGCTGGTTAAAACAATCTCTTTGGAGGCATCCGGGCGGCCTAAAGCGATGGCATAAATCGTCTTTCCATCTTTGCTTTGTGTATAACGAATATCCTCCGGTGAGTAGCCGCCCCTGGGATCGGCCACTCCGCCGAATTGACCTTTGGGCAGGTCCTTGCCGGTTGGGCCTTCGCCCATAGTATACCATGTGCGCGTGTTGTAGATGGCTTGGCCGTTAACCGCCAGCCACTGTCCCATTTCGGTTAGGACCTTGCGTTGCTCTTCCGGAATGGTGCCGTCTGCCTTGGGACTGATATTCAGCAGGAGTACACCGTTTTTGCTGACAATGTCGATGAGCGAGTGCAGGACACGCTTGGTGGATTTGATACGCAGGTCCCGGGTGTAGCACCAACTGCCCAGGCTGATAGTGTCGTCTGTGAGCCAGTAGAAATCGGTCTTTTTGTCCATCCGGCCCTTTTCCAAATCCAGCACGCCTACGTTGGAGGGCAGGTCTTTTTGTTTGAAAGTGACTACAACTTCCTTATTCAGCTTTTTGGCATGATTGAAGTAGTAGGCCAGGTACTCCATCTTGACCTGGTCCGGGACCTCATCGAGCCATGAATCGAACCACATCAGGTCCGGCTGGTAGTTGTCAATGACTTCGATAAGTTTGCCTTTCCAGCGTTGGATGAATTCATCGCGCGGCAAATAACCATATAAAATGGCGTTTTCTTTATTGTCGAGCAGAGACGGGAAGTCTTTTTTAACAAACTCGTAATGCCCTGTCCAGTTTTTGCCCCCGCGGCCTTCCTTTTCATAGAGATTGTTCCGGGCATGGTGAAAGGAGGTCACAAATTTCATGCCGCGTTTGCGTACGGCCTGGGCTATCTCGCCGGCAATGTCCCGGTGGGGACCTTTGTCTTTTGCGTTCCAGGGTGTAAGCTTGCTGGCCCACATGGAAAATCCGTCATGGTGCTCGGCAACCGGCCCGGCAAATCGGGCGCCCGCTTTAGCGAAAAGATCAGCCCACGCATCGGCATCGAATTTCTCCGCCTTGAACTGCGGCACGAAGTCGTGGTAGCCGAACTGGGTGGGCTGGCCGTAGGTTTCCACATGATGTTTATACTCGCGATTCTTTTTGATATGCATATTACGGGGATACCACTCGCTGCCGAAGGCAGGCACCGAATAAACGCCCCAGTGGAAGTAAATGCCGAACTTGGCGTCCTTAAACCATTCCGGGGCCGGTTCATGCCGGCTCAGCGATTCCCATGTAGGCTGAAATTCAGCGGCAAGAACCGGCGTGCTCAAGAAGATAATAGTGAACATGATAATGGATGCGTTCTTTTTCATAGAAGTTTCCTTTATAAATTTGGAATCCATTATAAGAACGCCATGCCGGCAGTAAAGAATTATCTTTCATTAGAACAATGGACATTTACGACCTGGGTAAAATCCCGGGAACACCACATTTAATTTCAGCCGGTCTCTAAAAATATTTAGCCCGCCGATTCACTCGGCGGGTTTTCTTTCAAATCAACACGAAAGAGCATTTTATCCCACAGCATGTAGGATGGGCAACTCGATTGCCCATGCTGTCAATGCAACGTAACCCGAACCGCATGGGCAGGAAACCTGCCCATCCTACAAGTTTTCAAAACCTTCTCATTAGCAAGCACAACTCATCGAGAAATGTACCGGGTACGTTTACGAATGTGACAGTGGCTGTGAGCACTGCCGCTTGCAGCCATCTTCAACCTCTACATTCTTCATTCGCGCATACTAAAATACTTATCAGTCTCCATATACCAGGTGATTGCCTCAAGACGCTGGAGCACTACATAATTTGGCCACTACATTTCTCAACTCAACGCCGTGCAAAGGCGGCTTCTGCCGGTCATAATTCGTGTTAAAGTGTACGGCACCATTCTTGTCGATGAGCACCATGTGGGGGATGCCCCGGATGCCGAAACGCTTGGTTATTTTATTGTTCCACCACAGACCGTCATAGTACTGCTGCCAGGTTATCCCCATATCCTGCATATACTTTTCCAACTGAGATTGATCTTTATCAAGGCTGATGCCGATGATTTCGAATCCCTTATCATGATACTCCCTGTAGGTCTCGATCAGGTCCGGCATTACCCTAAGGCAGGGACTGCACCAGGTCGCCCAGAAGTCAATTAACACTACCTTGCCCTTGAGATTCGCCAGGTTGACCCGGTCGCCGCTGAGGCTGGCAAATTCCAGACTGGGAAATGCATATCCTTCAACAATAGTATTTTCATCGGGAGCGGGCTTGACATTGACGGGCACCTGGACGGTTTGATCCACTTGAGCCGCCGGCATAGTTGGTTTTGCTTCATTAGCAGCTACAGGCAGGGCATTGTCCGTGGCCTCCTTCTTCTTACACCCGGTGTTTGTGCACAATACCAATCCAAGGATAAGCGACAGAATGATGGTTAGAAAATGACCTGTTTTCATAGTTCAGCTCTCCAAATATATATATGGATCAACGAATTCCCGTGCTTTTACAGAACTCGATTATAACCAAAGATGCACCGTGATGCACGTGGTTATTTTGACCATTTGAGATGTCCGGGCGAACACCAGGACTATTTTCTCTCGTTGATCGGGCAACGCGAATATTTTCTGTCTGATTTGACATCCTGCGTTTATAATATTGTGCGGCGACCTGATAGATTCGTAATGATTGTTGCCGTGAAGATGTGGATAATGATTGACTTTGGAGTTACAGAGCGAAAAGCAGCAGAACTTGAACAGCGGATGAAGAAGTGTAAACTGTCTGAGAAGGATATCGAGGAGAAGTTTGTCCGAAGCAGTGGGCCGGGGGGACAGAAAGTAAATAAGAGTTCCACTTGTGTTCATCTTACACACCGTCCGAGTGAGCTGGCGGTCAAGATGCAGAAGAGCCGGACTCAGAAACTAAATCGCTATTATGCCAGAAAACGGCTATGTGAGTTGCTGGAGAATAGGCTGCTCAGAAAAGAAAGCCCCGAAGAGAGAAAGTTGAGTAAGATCCGTAAGCAGAAGGACAGGAGAAAACGTAGAGCCCGGGGGAAATTATAGAAACAGTATTTACGGGAATTAACATGAAAAAGATTTCAAAAAATGTATTTTTGTTGGTTGTTCTTAGTTTAGCATGTGTGGTTTGCGGGCAGGACTATCCGCTGCGGGATGCTCAGGAATTCCGGGTGCGAGATGGGCTGACAAATTTTTTTGGCAAGCTTCAGGCGGGTAAGCAAGTGCGGATCGGGTATCTTGGAGGGAGCATTACGGCACAGGCTGGGTGGCGGCCGAAAACGCTGAAGTGGTTCCAGGAGCAGTACCCCAATGCCAAGATTTCCGAAATTAATGCGGCGATTGGGGGGACAGGATCGGATTTGGGAGTGTTCCGTCTGGAGCATGATGTGCTTAGGCATAAGCCGGATCTGCTGTTTGTGGAGTTTGCTGTGAACGACGGGGGTGCGCCGCCGCACCGGATTCAACAGGCCATGGAAGGGATTGTGCGGCAGACGTACGCGGCCGATGCCGAAACGGATATCTGTTTTGTTTATACGCTGGTGGCGGGCTGGGCGAAGACGCTGCAGGACGGGAAATTTCCGCGGGCGGCATCGGTGATGGAGGCCCTGGCGGATCATTACGGGATACCGTCGATTCACATGGGGCTCGAAGCGGCGCAGATGGAAGGTGAGGGCAAGTTGATTTTTACCGCGGCCAAACCGAAAACGGATGCGGAGAAAGCGACCGTCGGGGATAAGATCATCTTTTCGCCTGACGGTGTACATCCTTATATCGACACTGGCCATGAGCTGTACTTGCGGGCGGTAGTGCGAAGTATGGAGGCGATACGCAAGGCGGGCAAGCCGGGGGCGCATGTGCTGGGAGAGTCGCTGGTAGCGGACCATTGGCAGGCGGCAAAGATGGTGCCATTAGGCAAGGCGAATCTGTCGGAAGGTTGGCGGAAGCTGGATGCAAGTGAGCACAGCGTGGCTAAGCGGTTTGGCAACCGGATGCCGGAGCTGTATTTTACGAATCAGCCGGGCGAGTCGATTACGATTCGGTTCAAGGGGACGGGGCTGCGGATTTATGATCTGCTTGGACCGGACTGCGGGCAGGTGATTGTTAAGGTAGATGACAAGGAAGGGAAGATTGTGCCGCGATTCGATGCGTATTGCACGTATCATCGGCTGGCGACACTGACGGTGGCGGAGGATCTGCCGGAGGGAGTGCATACGGTAAGCCTGCAGGTGCATCCGGACCAGCCGGACAAAGCGAAGATTCTGGCGAAACGGAATGAGAAAATCGACGATCCCAGCCGATATGACGATACGGCGTGGTATGCCGGGGCGATTCTGCTGATTGGAGAGATTGTGGAGTGACGGCAATAATCCATAACGTGTATATAGGTTATGGACGCTTCGTGTTTATGAAAACGAAAGGGTACCTGTAATTGGGTCTGTCGCCTATTATATAGAATACTCTTGTGAGTGGAGATGGCGATAGGCTAAAATGATTCCTCTTATAAATTCAACCGGCTGCACGGTGCGGCCGGGATGCGAAACAAAAATCAGGAGGTTAGCTATGAAGTGGATGATCCGAAGTTTGCTGATTATTACCGTCGCCCTTTGTGCCGCTGAGGCCTTTGGCGTCGAAGGCGTCGAAATTATCCCGGACGTCGTGTACGGGCACAAGCACGGGATGGCCCTGACATTCGATGTGTACAAGCCCAAACAAGCTAATGGGACGGGCATTCTGTTCATCGTCAGCGGCGGCTGGTACTCCCGCTGGCGTCCGCCGGAGCAGAGCATCGGATGGTTCAAGCCGATGCTCGACAAAGGCTTTACCGTTTTTGCCGTGCGTCACGGCAGCAGTCCCAAGTACGTCATCCCGGAGATCATCGAGGACGTTCGCCGCAGCGTGCGTTTTATCCGCCTGCGGGCGAACGATTTCGGCGTCGCTCCCGAGCGGTTGGGCGTTGCCGGCGCCAGTGCCGGCGGGCACCTGTCTTTGATGCTGGGCACCGCCTCCGACAAAGGCGATCCCAACGCTAAGGATGAAGTTCTTCGGGTTACCGACCGGGTTGCCGCGGTGGTGGCTTATTTCCCCCCTACCGATCTGCGTGCGTGGGTCAACAAGACGCCCGACTACCCGGCACTGAATTTCGAAGAGGAAAAGGCCGCGGACTGCTCGCCACTGCTGCATGTATCCGAGGACGATCCGCCTGTGCTGCTTATACACGGCGACAAAGACGAGCTTGTGCCGATTGACCACAGCGAGAAAATTCTTGCCGAATTCGAAAAACACAAAGTGACAAGTGAACTGCTGGTGATCGAAGGTGCCGGGCACGGATTCCGGGGCGAAGACGGCAAGCGTGCCTCAGATGCCATGGCGGCATGGTTCGAGAAGCATCTGCTGGAACATTAAATCGAGACGGCCGCGGAATGGGCTTCTCTGTATGACACTACCCATCCCGGCTATTCGACAGCGGCACGAAGCTATTAATTACAAACGCAAATTATAGCTTACTGTCCGATTGTGTACGGCTTGCTTTCGACTTTGAACGGCCCTGCCACTTCGATTGTCGCGGTGAACGGTCCGGCTACGTTTTCGGGCTCTCGCCACGAGAGCGAACAGGTGCCGCCTCACCCATACTGGAAGCTGAAAGTTTGCTCGTACGAGCCGTCTTTATTTTTGATATGAAGTTTCGGAGGCTGAGGCCGAGAACGGTTGCGTGTCAGGCCAATGATCTCCTCGTGCCGGCCTTCGATTGCCTGGTTGAAGGCATAGCTCAAACCGACATTGCATGCCTCTACCGTGGCCATGATCGGCTCGCCGACATCCAGCTTGGTCTCGTCACCATCTTTTATTTCGAATGGATTATCCTGACCGTAATAATGGCCTGTCAATGCCCAGGCGTTGCCGCCGTCATCTTTGTGTTCGATCTTCCAGAAACGGACGTGATACTGCCCTGCCGGCAATCGTTCCGCCTGCTTGCCGGGTTTTATCGTGACAAGGCCATTTGCACCATCGGCTTCGAACCGGCTAATCGCTTCCGGCAGGATAATGGTACCGTAAGCCGTATCCGCCGCGGCAGCAAGCTTTACATCTTCTCCATCCGGCGAGATCTCCGGGTTGTGCGATGCTATGCCCGCCCAGGCAATCAATATTGCGAATATTCCAAAGATGCCGATTCCAACAGCAACCGCATTGAACTTACTGTTTCGCATTCTTACACCTCAACATATAACGACTTTATTAGTCGCGATTACACTGTGCTTTATACAATCCATCTGAATAATACATAACTTCGGCGAAGATATTACAGGAATTTTCTTTTTACAAGCTTAATATTGTTCCGGCTCCGGAGCCTGTCCATACAGCCGAATGTCATCAATATACATCTTGCCCGAAGCGCCCGGTATCGTCGTATTGCCTCTGGTACCAAAACCAATAGCGATAGTATCGACATCGGTCAAAATTACGCCCTGCCCGGCAAAGGTTTCCATCGGGATTTTCCACTCAATCCTGTTCGGCACAAGGATTGGGACACCATACTAAATTCCAGCCAGTCTCTAAAAATATTTAGCCCGCCGATTCACTCGGCGGGTTTTCTTTCAAATCAACACGAAAGAGTATTTTATCCCGCAGCATGAGCGAGCACAACTCATCGAAAAATGTACCCCCTATGGGGCAGGCGTATGCCTCTAATTCCCCAAATATGTGAACGTGGGGTTGTTGGAAAACGTGAGATTGCTTCGTCGCTAAGCTCCTCCTAAGAAAATAGACGGTTTTTTCCACGGAAGGATTGAGATTGCCACAGTCGCTGCGCTCCTTCGCAATGACATTCGTGGGTTATTTTCTTTTCTATGCATCCTGAAAATCAGGTCAGGTGCTCGCAATGACAAAAGGTCAATTCTTACGTCATTGCGGGCCTGGCCCCAAGGAGCCGATTCGAAGAATCGCGCGGCAATCTCAAACGTCACCTCGGGACTTTTTCAACAGCCCCACTGTCCCTAGTTTTTTACCTTTTGCTCCGATCCCTATAGCCACTGTTTAGGAGCTGCCTTGGATAATTCTAAGTTTCTTTTCATTGATCTTCTGTTGAATACTCTGGATGTCGATATTATCAAAATTATGCAACTCGCAAAATTCGATATCTGCGTCTCCGAGATTTGTGCCCCAAAGTCTGGTGTTCGTCATGCGAGTTGGCCTGCCTTCATCCATAAAGCTGCCACAGAGTTTTGCGGCCGTTAAATCGGCATACTCTACACTACAATTATCGAAAATTGTACCACCAAGGTCGGCTTTCTCAAATGATGAGTGTGAAAGGATTACGTTCTTGAACTGACACCCCCAAAGTGAGAAAAATCGAAAGTTTGTTCTTGTAAGGTCAATATCTTCAATTCTAATTTGGTGGATGTCAAGGTTGTAAGGGAAACCATTTTGGTCAAGTCGCGGGATAGCTGAAAGAGATCGAATACCCATTTCAAGAACTTCTCTATGCTGTGGATTAATCTGTTTCTCTTGTGGAAAGTTATCTCGTAAAAAGGCAGTTATTTCGTTTATGACTTCTTGTATTCTATAAGGATATGAAACAGCCAGCTCAAATAACAAAGAAAGGCCCTTTCTCATATGACGATAGTCAGATCTTTTAAGTAACTTTTTCGCAGTATGTTTTTGATCGTAATATTTGAGAACTCTTAATTTTTCACTAAAAAAAGGCTTTATTAAAACTTCGACTATGAAATCGATCATTTCAACTCCTAACAATGTTTATATGGTTTCCGCATAACATCGCAAGCCTCTCGTCATAAAGTAAGAAAGCACAAACTACTTTCGTTGCCGCTTCAGAGCTGTCAAATCCGCTATGTTCGATTATAGATGTGCCGCCTTCTCGAGCAAGCATAATCTTAGCGAATTGGAGAATTGGCGGATTAGAGAATTAGGCGAGAATCGAGTATCCTAAAAACACTTTGTCATCCCGACCGAGGCGGAGCCGAGCGGAGGGATCTGGCTGCGAATGAAAAACAAGTTAAGTCGGAATCCAGATGTCTCGACTGCGCTCGACATGACAACGCACAATGCAGCACGCACGACGAACAAAACGGCGAGTAATGGAGATTTTTCCGGAATATGCCCGCTTTTTTGCCGGTTGGGTCGTATAATAGGTAACAAATTTATGTAAAACACATAAATAAGTAAAAAGTTAAAAGTAAAAAGGCAAAAATCTTTTATAAACCAAAGAATCCATATTCACCCCGTGAGATAGGCAAAGACGTTATCTCACGGGGTAAATCAATGTAAATCCGTGTCGAAAAAAGGCAGAATAATGCAAAAAACAGGTGAAAAAGAGTAGAAAACGACGAAAAATTGAGCTTAATTTGAAAAAACAAAGCCAATTTTCGAATGGGCAGAAAGAGCTTAAGTGTCTATATGAAAGGGTATTATGAAGATTTTTACGCTTTTGGTCGGCGAAAAAACAAAGCCAATTCAAAGCCAAACAAAGCCAATATTATTTAGCCCCCAGATTTATCTGGGGGTTGAAAGGCGATTTGAAAAAACAAAGCCAATTTTAAAATGGGCAAAATAACGTAAGTGTCTATATGAAAGGAGATTATGGCGATAAACCGACCGGCGGAGCCTAAGAAAACAAAGCCAATCAAAGCCAATTTCGGCTCGAACCATACGGTATCGGCCTGGAAAACAGAGAATACTCTTGTGAGCGAAGATGGCGATAGGCTAAAATGATTTTTCTTATAAATCCAACCGGCGGCACGGTGCGGCTATTGCCGTAATGTAACCGTATGACTTTGATGGACATGTTGCTATGGATGAACAGAACAATACTCAAGAGAAGGTCCGGGGCGGATTCTCTAAAAAAATGGTATTGCTTATAAACGGTCTGGCCGTACTCATTGCGATAATATGCTTTGTTGTCGTCGCTGTTTGGTTTGATTTGAAAAGGCCGTTCTTCGATGCCCCGCTCAGAAGTTTCTTAACGGGACTCGGCTTGCTGTCTCTGGCCTGCCCACCATTCACAGCGGGATTCATATTCCAGAAGAAAGCCGCCCTTTCGCCGTATTATGAAGAGGCGTTCATACGGACCGGATTTTATATTGTCGGATTCGTATGCTTGATAATAGGCTTAATCTGTATCGGCCTTAGCATCTATGCTCTGATTATGCGGTTCTTCGGCGAGGGGTAGGCATCTATCGAGTAGCATTGGGCTATTTGGGGACGATTTTGAAAGCAACATCGTTTCCAATATGAAGCGCATGACCGCCGGTCGTTTTCAATTCGGGTATCGTGTAGGTCAGCTTGCCGTCCCGGCACTCGATGGTCTGCGGATCCATGTACCTGCCCCGCCAGGTCCTGTACAGGCGAAGCTCGTACTTGCCGTCCGGCAGACCGGAGACGGTAAATGATTCGTTGGCGATGCTGGTGCGGGGATTGACGACCCAGCCGATAACGAACTCGCCGGCCCGCATCGCCCAGACGTCGCAGTTGGGCGCCGTGATTTTGGCAGGCTCAAAATCCTTTTCTGCAAAACCAATTTTCGATACGAATTGCGAGAAATAAAGCATCTGGTTGGTGACGACACTATCGTTTAGCCACGACGAATACGACCACCAGAACGGCGTCGCGCACGAGCCGTTAGTTAGACTGACCCAGAGGGCATTATGATACATGGCAAGATAACCCGGCATGCCCGGCTCATAATAGGTATGGTCCCAGCCGCACTCGCCGATGATTGCGGGTTTGTGGAAACCATTCCAGAGGTTCTGTGTCTGGATCGCGTAGTTGCGGTAGCTGAGCTGGAGCGGGCTTTCATCATCAGGCCCAAGCTTGCCGCTTTTCGGAATCGGATGTCCCTGGGCCTCGTAGATTTCGCGCCCGGCTATATCGAATATCTTGTATCCCTCCGGCCACCACTGACCGATTCCGCCGCTCTGAGTGCCGGTTGTCGGACGGCCGTAAGGATCGTACTTGTTGAAATACTCATCCACCTTCCGGCACCATTGCTCGGCCACGGCGTGATCGCCCTGGGTCCAGCCCTC
>Ga0307429_1000181_pt1 | contig 45854 bp, 39 predicted proteins | sample SalMarWE160230MG_FD_202151 | JGI IMG/M metagenome (GOLD analysis project Ga0307429, IMG submission 202151) | Salt marsh sediment microbial communities from the Plum Island Ecosystem LTER, Massachusetts, United States - WE1603-230 | ecosystem: Environmental > Aquatic > Marine > Intertidal zone >... | reverse complement strand
CCGAAGCAGGGGTATTGAGGCGATTGAAGGGATAGCGGAAAGACTCCCTTTTCCTGATTCCCAGTTTGAGTTTGCATTAATGGTAACTACTATCTGTTTTGTGGATGATATACAGGCCTCTTTTCAAGAAGCATATAGGGTATTAAAACCTGGTGGGTGTTTGATAATTGGATTTATCGATAAGGAAAGCCCTATTGGAAGATCGTACCAGCAGCATAAAAAGAAGAGCGTGTTTTACAGGATAGCTACTTTCTATACAGTAGATGAGGTTGTTTCTAACTTGGAAAAAGTAGGTTTCAAGAATTTCAATTTTTCTCAAACAATTTTTCATAATTTGACCGAGATAAGAGCTATTGAGCCGATAAAGGAAGGCTATGGTGAAGGATCATTTGTTGTGATCAGGGCAATAAAATGAACCTTTGTGAGTTTCTTGTAATGCAGACTAATAAGGCAACTTAGGATTTTGACTCCTTCAAGGGGTTGACAAATTTTGAATATTGATTATAATAGCAATGAAAATCATTATCAACTATCTAAGAGGATACAAATACGGTTGGTCCTCCTTGGCTATATGACAGATTCAGAAATGCAGGTTTTAGGTTAACATTGCCTAGAGTTCGTCAAAGGGTTAGAGACCGAGCTCTCAAAAAAATACAAATTCAAGATAAACAGTCATCAAATTCATTTTTATGGATTATGTGAGAGATGTCGATAATTTTTTTCCTTTGGGATCAAGCTGGCGCTCTAAAGAATCAGATAGACCAGATTAATTCCCGCATCAAAGATTTAGAAAAGAGCGAAAAACGAGAATAAAGTAGTTAGGGGACAGGTGCCACCTACCCCTATGACCTCCAGAGAAAAGGATGAAAATTTATCCCATAGGAGTAGTGAGATCTTGCAATCAGAAATCTCAAAAGATAGAGATTTTTGAGGATTTCTCTGGAGGATTAAAAGGAATAGAAGGTTCTAGCTATCTATGGGTTCTCTACTGGTTTCATAAGACCTCCAAGGATAAGAGAAAGGTGTTACAGGTACATCCAAGAGGTGACCTTGCTAGGCCTAAAAGAGGGGTTTTCATTACCAGATCCCCAGTAAGACCCAATCCCATAGGACTAACCAGGGTGGAGTTGGTCAAAAGACAAGGTAATATCTTGATTGTGCAGGGATTGGATGCCTTTGAAGGAAGTCCAGTTTTGGATATCAAATCTTTTTGAAAAAAGATGCACTGAGGACATGGCAAAAAGAATCGATGACCGAAGTACATTCTTAAATCTAAAGTTGTGAGGGAGATTCGGTGAAAGCGGTGGGAATTACCGGTTACAAGAAGAGTGGAAAGACTACATTGGTAGTCGACTTAGCTCAAGAGTTGAACAAAAGAGATTATAAGGTAGCTACCATTAAACATGCATCTGAAGGTATTGATCTTCTTGACAGCGACACGGCTAAACATAAGAAATATGCCAAACAGGTAGCTGCCATCTCCTCTGGTGAGTCAGCCATATTTTTTAACTATAGAAAAAGCTTAGAGAATATAGCCGGGTACATGGAAGCTGACTTTCTTCTTGTAGAAGGATTTAAAAAAGAAAAAACTTTTCCCAAGATTATTTGTTTAAAAGATACATATGAAGCAAAAAGACTCTCTGATGGACTGGAAATTTGTGCTGCTACGATTTCTCCCTTAAAGATTAAGCTGGGGGTGCCGATTTTCAGTATCCTTAATGATATAGAAAAAATAGCTGATCTTGTGGAAGAGAAAGCCTTTAAATTACCTAATCTTAATTGTGGATCCTGCGGACACAAAACATGCTACGGACTCGCTAAAGAAATTGTTCAGGGGAAAAAGAGTGTAAGGGATTGTGTTTCCTTGAAGCCCACTACTCAGGTCACATTAAACGGAAAAACGTTAGCTTTAAACCCTTTTGCTGCTAAAATTATTCGAAATACTATCAAAGGAGCTCTATCTGCTTTAAAAGGCTTTAGACGGGGAAAGATTGAAATTAAGATAAATGAATAAGGTAAGAGAGCGATAACTATGCAGTTTAAAATTGTTGGTGATAACAGAATCTGGGATAAGAGGCTAAAGGTTAGTTGGGGATTTTCCTGTTTAGTGGGAAAAGATCTTCTATTTGACACTGATGAGGATGGAACTACTTTGCTATTCAATATGAAGACACTAGGAATTTCTCCTCAGGATTTGACTACTATAGTTATTTCTCATGATCATTATGACCATACGGGAGGCCTTTCAGGATTGTTAAAACAAAATCACAGAGTAAAGGTATACGGTCTTTCCAATTTCTCTTCCTCCTTCAAAGACAAAGTGAGAAATTTTGGAGTAAAACTCGTTGAAAAAGATGAATTTAACCAGATTGCCCCTGGTATTTACCTCACGGGTGAACTAATGGCTTCTTTTGGGAGAGGTTCTTTACCGGAGCAATCCTTAATAGTAAAGACCGATCCCGGATTAGTTGTAATAACTGGGTGCTCGCATCCTGGAATAGTCAGAATTTTAGAGAAGGTGAAAAATAATTTAAAAGAGCCTATATACTTAGTCCTGGGAGGTTTTCATCTAATGGAAGGGGCCAAGGGAATGATTGAAATAATCGTCAAGGAATTTCATGAGTTAGGGGTAAAAAAAGTAGCTCCTACTCACTGCACAGGAGAAGAGGCTATTGGATTATTTAGAGAAGAATATAAAGAGGATTTCCTTCCCGTAGGTGTAGGGAAGATAATAGAGGTATAAGGTGGAGGTCAGTATGGGTGACCTCCTTATGAGAAAATGGAGACGTGATTATTTTCTGATGATTAAGGAACTAGAAGGTAAGTTAGACTGGGTTAAGAGCTCTTGAAAACAGAGTCAAAGAGATCAAAGAATTTGGCTATGCGTTTTTCCGGTGGTGGTGAAGTTAAATAACTAACTACTATGAGAGTAGCCGCTGCCACAATTAAACTGGGCAGAATGGGTAAAGATCCTAATGAAAACCCTTTAGGGAGAACTCCATAAATAAGCAAAACGGCCACTACCTCGCCGCTAAGGACGGAGCTAACCGCCCCCCATTTAGTGGCCCTTTTCCAGTAAAGGGCAGCAATAGTTGCTGGATAAAGCACTCCTATCCCGGTAAATGCAGAAGTAGTGATAGCAACCAGCGTGGAGACTGGCTTTAAAGCAATAACGAATCCAAATACACATAAAATTATCATTATTATCCGTCCCATTGTCACCTGGTGTTGGCTGGTGGCCTTTTTATTGACGAAGGGGATGTAAAGATCTCGGGTGAGGATCGAGCTTAGGGCAAGCACCTGAGAGTCTGCCGTGGAAATTAATGCGGCAAGCGATCCAGAAAGGATGATGGCTACCAGCCAGCCTGGAGCAAATTTAACCATCAAGAGAGGAAGAATTTTATCCACCGCTGGTCCCTTCAGGCCCGGGATCACGGTATACCCCATGGCTCCAATCCAGACGGGGAAAAAGAAGACCACCAAACACACCAGGGGGAACAGAATCATCATTCGTTTGATGACGTTTACATTTTTGGGAATATACATCCGCATCCAGAGATGAGGCATCAAAGGATCAGCCACCACCCACAGCAAAAGAAAACCAAACCACATCCCAGGAGAGAAAAAATCTCCTACCCCCGGTCTTGAAAGATGCTCTGGGCTTTCGGCCGCCAGCCTCCTCACCACCGAAGGTAACCCCCCAACGTTTTTAACCACCAGGCCGAAGGCTATAGCCAGACATCCCAGCATCATTATTCCCATGAAGGTATCGGTCCAAGCAACACTTCTCATGCCTCCTAAAATCAAAACAATCATAAAAAGAGTGATAAGGCCTGCTCCGGCAACATAAGGAATCACTCCCTGGGATAACTCCTCCAGGACATATCCGGCTCCTATAGCTTGAACGGCCAGATAGGGCAGGACAAAGATCACCATTACCACGGCATAAATTATTTGCAGTGGTTTACCGAACCGATCTTTTATTAACTCTGGAGGTGAGACATATCCAAATTTTTTACCCAGGAGCCATACCCGATATCCAAACACGTAGAAGTTTATGGAGATGAGAGCCGTTCCCACCCCGATTGGTCCATACCATCCTAGCCCTCGGCTATACCCCCATCCGGCACATCCCAGGAAAGTGAAAGCACTGCAAAGGGTAGCAAAATAGGTAAAGAGGGTAACGAAGCTACCCATGGCTCTACTTGCGGCGAAATAATCCTCTGCAGTTTTTCTGCCAATTCGGTAGCCATAAAGTCCCAGAAAGGCTATTAAGGCCAGGAAGGTTATGAGAATGGCAAGTGAGGTAGCAACCTCGGACACTTTATTTTCTCTTGGGGTCAGGTCTCAACATTTGACATTTCTGCACATTGGGGGCCAGGTCTTGATTTTAGACTTTACTTATTTTAGTTTGTCAATAAAATTATTGAAATTCCTGTACCACCAGTTATTATCAGCGTTTAAATAGAAATGTCAAATGTTGAGACCTGACCCCTACTTTTTCGGAGGTTTTGGCCAATAAAATCTGGCAAAGGCAGCGACAATAACAACGTAGGCTATTATAAGCAAGACATCGTAAAGAAACCAACCCGGAAGCCAACCCCTTATCAATGGGCGGTGGCTGCCCCATGACCAGAAATCATGGTATAATACGAATATAATGGCGAAAAGGATATACCAGAGGAGAGCCTTCTTAGTATGAGGTAGCCAGAAAGGTAAGCCTTTTTTCTTCATAGATTTGGATGTTTGGCGTCTCTGAGGAGGATTTCCTGATTCGGGTTACATTCGCTGCACCAGTCCCTCAATATCTACATACTGACTCACCAGCCTCTCGGTCTCTTTTACTTTATCCTCATCAGTGGAGCGAATTTTGACTCTTCGCTCGTGGATTTTCTTGGTGGTGGTGTAAGTATCATTCTCCGAGGTTAGTATAGAAAAATTGCAACTTTTCATCAATCTCCGAATCTTTAGATGGGGAGCGAGTCCCCCGGTTAGAACCATCCCGGCAATTTCAAAACTATCCTCTATCTCCGATTTACTTCCCGCAATAATGGCAAGGATGATGTCGTCTCTATCTCCCGGCACAATGACCAGACTATGAGGCTTGATGTGTCCCAGAGCATGATAAGGTTCCATAGCCGCAACCAGGATATTGACTACCTTCTTGTCGAGATATTCCTTTCCGCAAAAGATCCTACTTTGGCTGGCTTCCTGGATTTGTTCCATGGTGGGGTAGGTTAAGGACTTATGGAAGGGTATCACCCCAAACGACTTAATTCCTTTTTTTCCCAGGCCCTTTTCAGTTATGGCTTTTATTTTATCGTATTTAGCAGGGAGAACTTTATTGATAACTACGCCCAGCACTTCAACCCCTTCTTGATCAAAAAGAGCTTTGTTTATGACAATTTCATCAATGGGTCGGCCAATTCCTCCAATAGATATGAGAAGGACCTTTGATCCCAATAGTTTTGCCACCGAGGCATTGGAAAGGTCAATCACCGCTCCCACTCCGGCATGTCCGGTTCCCTCGATAAGCATTAATTCCTTTCCTTTACGTATTCTTTCAAAAGCGCCCCGGATCTGCTCAACTAATTTCTCTTTGTCCCCTCTCTCAATGTACTCTTCAGTAAATCCCTTTTTCACAGTGATAGGATTCATGTCTCCCAGATTATCTTTCATTCCACATACATCCCTCATCAGAGCCACATCTTCGTCTATTTCATACCCCTCTCTCAGGATGTAGTGTTGGCCCACCGGCTTCATAAAGCCTGCCTTAGGAAATTTCTTTCTAAGAGCTTGAAGAAGTCCTAGAGAAAGGGTAGATTTACCATCATTTTGTCTCGTGGCTGCGATAAATAGTGATTTCATCCTCCACCTTCTCTGCCGAGGGTATTTGGCCGCCCCACTCCACTATCGAGTAATTCAGACTTTTGAACCATCAGACGAAATTCAACAAAGGGATTATATCAGCCTCGATACGCTCTGTCAATTTTTAGCTAGACTGCCTTTGTTGATTTCATGGTTTTACAAATTCTTCATTCATGGTATAATAATTAGCTCCAACCACTACTTTACAAATAATTCAGGAGATTCCTACGCGTATCGAGAGGAAGAATTTCGCTTGATTATCTTGACTTTGATTCGTGAGCTGGCTATGATTAGACTATCCTAAAGAATGACTGCAAAAAAGAGGACGATAAAAATAAGAATCAACCTAGAGTACGGGGTTGAATATAGAGGAAGAAAAAATGAGGCCCAAAAGGTGGTTTTCTTTATCTGGCCTTAAAACGCTCATCAAGAAACTGGTGCGAGTCGAAGATTCTCCGAAAAGAATAGCCCGAGGAGTAGCCATTGGTGTTTTTTGGGGAATCATTCCTACCTTTGGATTTGCTATACTCTTTTCCTTACCTACGGCAGTCCTTTTAAGGGCAAATAAATTCTCCGCTATTCTGGGTACTTTCGTTGCCAATCCTTTCACCACACCCTTTATATACGCCTTTGAATATAAAATTGGTCAGCTAGTTTTGAAAACTACTCCCTTGCCTTTTTCCTGGAGTCTTTTCAGGTTAGAAAATCTACTAAACTTAAGTCGATCGCTTTTAGTGGGAAGCTTCCTTTTAGCCACCGGTATGACACTTGTAACTTATTTTTTAACCTTCGGGATTGTCCTTGGGTACAGGAGAAAAAGGTCATTAAAAGCGACATCCAGCAAAATGACCCGTGGTCTACAAAGGTAACTCTGTTTGTCTTTCTTCCTGCTTTCTTTTCTTGAAATATTGATATAGAAGGTGGGTAGCCACTCTTCCCTTGGGAGTGCGATTGATAAATCCTTCCTGAACCAGATAAGGCTCGTAGACCTCCTCAATAGTTTCAGGCTCCTCATTTACCACCATGGCCAACGTTTTCAGTCCTACCGGCCCTCCATTGAATTTATAGAGGATGGTCTCCAGAATCTTTCGATCCATGCTGTCGAGGCCCTTTCCATCTACCTCCAGCATAGCCAGGGCCTGGTTGGCCATTTTTTCGGTTACAATGCCCTCTCCTTTTACCTGGGCATAGTCTCTTACCCGGCGAAGAAGCCGATTAGCGATTCTGGGGGTACCTCGCGATCGACGAGCTATCTCCCGGGCACCCTTTAGCTCAGTTTCTATCTTTAAAATTGCCGCAGACCTCAGGACTATCTTATATAGATCCTGTTTTCCGTAAAAGTCCAGCCGGCTCACTACTCCGAATCTATTGCGTAAAGGAGAGGTAAGAAGTCCGGCTCTGGTAGTTGCTCCCACTAAGGTAAAGCGAGGAAGAGATAGTTTAACCGACCTGGTACGGGCCCCTTTCCCTAAAATTATATCTACTTTGAAGTCCTCCATAGCTGAATAGAGCACTTCCTCTACTTGGGGAGGAAGGCGGTGAATTTCATCTATGAAAAGGACATCTCCATCCTGAAGTTCGGTATTGGTAAGGATCTTAGCTAGATCACCGGGACGATCTATAGCTGAACCACTTATAGATTGAACCCCCCCTTCCATCTCGTTGGCAATGATATAAGCCAGGGTGGTTTTTCCCAGGCCGGGAGGTCCGTAAAGGAGGGTGTGGTCTAGAGCGTCACCTCGCTGTTTTGCTGCCTGGATGAAAATCCCCAGATTTTCCTTTATTCTATTCTGTCCAACGAACTCGGCCATCTTCTGGGGACGAAGGATAAGTTCAAATCCACTTTCTTCTTCCTGCAGAATAGGGATACTGATCCTTTCTTCCATTATCTTCCCTTTAATCTCACCAGGCTGGATTTATAGTGTCTTTTCGAAGGCATCCCCATGCTATTTTAATCATCAGTAAAGCGCAAAATCGTTTCTCTCACTCTGATCCCTGACTCTTGTTATATGTGCCTTAGAGCTTCTCGGATTAATCCGGCTAAATCTACTCCTTCTTCAGTTGATCTTAGAGCTTCTTTTACTGCCCTTTCGGCTTCTTTTCGGGTATATCCCAGGGAAACCAGCGCGGATAGAGTATCCTTGGTTATAGTTTCTTTACCCGGTTCCACTATTTCCTCTTCTTCAACTCTTTCTTTCAATTCTAGAATTAGCCTTTGGGCAGTCTTACCTCCTATGCCGGGAATATGAGTTAAGGTGGCTAGATCTCCCTTTTTTATTGCCCTCTTGAACTCAGAAGGTGAGATTTTTGAGACTATCCGCAAAGCCGACTTAGGACCTATTTTAGAAATCGAGATAAGGAGACCGAAGAAGTCCTGCTCCTCTTGGGTGACAAAACCATACAGGGTAAGTCCATTCTCTCGTAAATGTAGATAGGTATTTATCTTTATTTCTTTTCCTTCTGGAGGAAGGAGATCGAAGCTGGATAAGGGTGTATTAATTTTGTATCCCACTCCTCCTACGTCCACAATGATAAAAGCAGGAGATTTATACTCGAGGATCCCTTTAAGGTGATGGATCATTGGCTATCCTATTTATAGACAGTAATACTCACATCCGGACAGACCAATGCACACAAGGCGCATCCAGTACAGTCTCCTGGATTTTTAAAGACTGCCGGATGGTAACCTTTGTCATTGAAATTAGAATCAAGCTGGATTAAGTTTTTGGGGCAGAACTTGACACAGAAACCGCATCCCTTGCATCTCTTAGCGTCAATTTCGATTTTGGGCATCTTTGTTTTCTTTTCCTGTAAAATAAACAGATTATTACTCTCCTGAATGAACCTCCATGTTTCCCTACCCTATCACAGAAATGTAGAAAAGTCAAGGCAGACCCCCTTGACACTTTTTAAAAATTGTTTATAATAGAATTAAGTTCTTTCTATATTTTCATCGCAGGAACTTAGTTCAATGATCAAGAAAACCTCAAGTAAAACCATCAGTCTTCAGGGAAAAGAAGGCACACTATTAACGAGGATTCGCTCAATATATCCTTCTTTGTTCTCCGCAGAAAAAAGGGTAGCCGACCTAATCTTAAAGCAGCCTCAAAAGGTCGTATATCTTCCCATAGGAGAAGTTGCTAGAAGGAGCGGTGTGGCAAAATCAACGGTAGTAAGATTTTGTCGCTCTGTCGGACATAACGGCTACAGTGAGCTAAAAATTTCTTTAGCCCAGGATTTAGTTCCCGAGGTTAAATACATTCATCAAGATATCAAGCCAAAGGATAAGTCAGCTAAAGTTACTGAGAAGGTTTTCCATGCTAATATCCAGGGGCTAGCTGATTCATTAAAAATCCTGGATAGCAAGGAAATGGAGAAGGCAATAGAGGCTGTGCTCAGTGCCAAAAGGGTTCTCTTTTGCGGAGTGGGTACCTCAGCTCCAGTAGCCGAAGAAGCCTTCCATCGCTTTCTCTATCTGGGTATTCCCTGCGTATTCTCTGTAGATCCTCATCTTCAAATAGGACTAGCTCTATCTTTAACAAAACAGGATGTGGCGATGGGAGTCTCTCATAGCGGAACCACTGAAGATACCCTCAAACCTCTTAGAGTAGCCAAGGAGAACGGCGCTACTATCATATGCATTACCAACTACGTTAACTCCCCTATGGCTCAGCTTGCCGACGTTAAACTGATTACTTCTTTTCGCGAAATAGTCTTTCGCATTGCTGCCATGGCTGCTCGGGTGGCCCAACTTACCATAATAGAGGCTCTGTATGTAAATGTGGCCATAAGGATGAAAGAAAAGGCTGTACGTAATATAGAAAGATTGGAGAGGTTGTTGAGGTAAGGAGAAGAAAATTATTTATGACTTTTTGGAAAGACCAGCTACCGTTTGTCCGCCGATGAGGATAAAGGGACGTATTGTATGATTAAAAAGGGCGTAAGGGATGCGATTAATGTTAAGGAGGGAGGCTAATTGTCAATGAAACTCGTTAATAAGACAGCAAATATTGGCATATCTACCTGGGTCTACTTTTGGAGACCGCTGGCAGAGGTACTAAGAGAGATTGCTAAGGCCGGCTACTCTTACATAGAAATATGGGGAGATAAAGCGCATTTAGATCCGACAATATTTCCCAATGTTTCGTCACTAAAACGTTTGCTGAAGGAGCTCCATCTTCAGCCATATTCACTGCATGCACCTTTTTCTTATGTTAACATCGCATCACTGGATGATGAATACAGGAAACATTCTATCCGAATCATAAAAAAATCTATTGAACTGTGTTCGAAATTGGAGGGAAAGATAGTAATCATCCACCCTCATTCTACTGGAATGTTTCCTGATTTAAAAGATTGCCCACAAATGATACATAAAATTGAAGAATCCGCTCGAGAGCTAACACTTTTTGCAAAAAGATTTGGGATAAAAATTGCAATAGAAAATATACCATATTTAGGGGGATGGGATTTTGGATCTAAGATATCCAACCTTGTGAAATTAATTGAAAAGATAGACAGTGATGAGTTGGGCTTGTGTTTGGACACTGGTCATATTTTTGTCGGAAGAGAAAATGTTGATCTCTCAAGAAATGTCTTGGATTGCGGAAAGAGTTTGATCGCACTTCACATTCAGGATACCGATGGGGAAAAGGATCAACATTGGCTGCCCGGTGAGGGAATTATTGACTGGTCAAAATTCTCAGAAGATCTTGGGTCTATTAACTACCAAGGAATCTTCATGTTAGAGGTATCCGGCAGCCAGAAGTGGACAGGGCACAACGTAAATAATGTGCTCCAGCGAGGCTTGGCAGGGGTAAGAAGAATCCTGGAGTAGGTCCAGCATTTGACTAATTTTTGCTCCCTGTGAAGCGTAAAATGAGCAGTTCCTCGCAGGGAAAGGCTAGTCTAGGTGAAATTTACGTACTCGTTTCGTCTGAGAGATTTAGAGAAAAGAGTTGGTATGGAAAGAGCAAAAAGGGGGATGTGGAGATACCGAAATAGATGAGCAATTTACCACGAATGTAGTGTAAAGTTAATATTTTTTCTAAAAGGAGGTGGGAACTATGTGAAGTTAAGGTAAACAGAGGCTAAATTAAAAGCGGGTGGAGCGACTTCTGAAGAGATTAGATAGTTGGTCTCCAGAGGTCGGCAAGGAGAGATGGTAAAAAATTTATCAGGAGGAAAAAAATGGAACGTAAGACTAGATTGATGACGACGTGTCTAAGTGTTGTTTTAGTGGGCTTGTTGGTTCTTCCCGTTTTGGCCGCGCCAACAAAGGTCACTTTCTGGTATTCCTATGGAGGAACGAACAAAGAGGTAACTGAGGAGCTAATCAAAAGGTTTAATGAATCCCAGTCCGATTACCAGGTCGTAGGATCTTTCCAAGGCGACTACTTCGAGGCTCTGGCAAAATTCCGTGTCGCAGCGCTTACCAAAACTGCTCCTACTCTAATCCACACGATACCAGAGACACTGCCCCAGCTCTGGGAAAGCGGTGTCTTAGAAAGCCTTGAACCCTATGCGAAGGGAAAAAACCCGGTCAATCTCAATGACTTTGTCTTCGCTCTATCACAGGACGGTTACTGGGACTATATTGGTAAAAAAGTGCCTCTATTTGCCATACCTTTCAACAGAAGCACCCCTATTATGTACACTAACAAGGATATGCTGGATAAAAAAGGGGTAGCTATTCCAGATACCTGGGATGAACTGCGTGATGCTGCCAAAAAGCTGACCGTCGTGGGAGCAGGGGGAAAAACCGAGGTATATGGATTCGAGGTTCCTATAGATTGGTGGTTCTGGATAGCGATGGTCCATCAGGCAGGTGGTCGACTCATGAATAAGGATGGAACCAAAGCTGTGTTCGAGAAGGAGGGAGCCGAAGCGCTACAGTATTGGGTGGACATGGTAAACAAATACAAGTACATGAAACACCCCCCCGGGAAAGACTACAATTCCTGGACAGTCGCTAACAATGATTTCATTAATCAAAAGGCCGGTATCATTTGGACTTCAACTGCTTTCATCACCTACCTCACGGAAAACTCACCATTCAAAGTTCAGTGTGCTTTTCTGCCGAAAAAGGTAAAGCGAGCTGTCCCCAGCGGGGGTACATTCTTCGTGGTGTGGAAAGGTGCCGAGGAAAAAGAAAAGGCGGGAGCTTGGGCCTTTCTCAAATGGATGACCGAGTTGGATCAGACGATTTATTGGTCTCAGCATACTGGTTATATGCCGGTCAGGATTTCGGCAATCAACTCTTCTAAGATGGCTCAGTTCTATCAGAAGAATCCTAATTTTAAAGTTAGCCTTGGGCAGTTGCCGTATACTTTCACATATCCGTTCTCTTCCGCGCTAATTGAGATCGACTACGACATCGTTGTCCCCAACCTAGAAGCTCCAGTTGTTGGATTGAAATCTGTGGAAGAGGCCATGAAATATATGGTAGAAGAATCTAACAAATGTATTGCCAAAACAGCTAAGTAGGGTCGAAGCGTCGAAGCAATTTAGGACGATGAGACGATAAGACTGGCTCTCTGAAGATTGGAGAAAGGGCGGGTCGGTTGTCGGCCCGCCCTTTAAAAAATCAAGGAATCAAGGGAAATGAAGAGCAGAAAAAATAAAAAAAGTGGATTAAGTCTTTCCTTAACTGGATATATGCTGGTTTTGCCCTCAATGGTGGTTTTTTTCATTTTCTTTATCTACCCTATTATATACTCCTTGTATTTAGGGTTTTACAGCTGGAATTTGTTGAGTCCAGCGCGATTTATAGGACTGGCCAACTATCACGATCTCTTTACTTCCGAATATTTCTTGGAAACTCTGAAAAATTCTGTAAACTACAGCGTGGGGGTCCTCATCTTGGCCATGGTTTTAGGGTTATTACTTGCTCTGGCTCTTAATAATCCCGGTAAGCTCAGTACCTTATTTCAAACCTGCATCTTTAGTTCCTATATCGTCTCGTGGGTAGCCATTGCACTTTTATGGATATGGATGTTGGATCCTCAGTACGGTTTGATCAACTTCATAATGAACTTAGTTCGACTTCCCTCTATCGATTGGCTGGGAAACTACAAAATGGCTCTATTTTCGCTAATATTAGTAAGCGTCTGGAAAATTGTTGGGTACCCGATGATTATCTTCCTGGCTGGTTTAGGAGCTATTCCGAAGGAATATTATGAGGCAGCTCAAATTGACGGGGCCGGTACCTGGCATAGGTTTCGCTACATTACCTGGCCTTTGCTTTCTCCTATCAGCCTCTTTTTATTAATTACCTTAATGATTAATTTTTTTGAGGCCTTTGACATTGTCAACATCATGACCCAGGGTGGTCCGGTTCATGCTAGCACGATTTATGTCTATTATATTTATGACCTAACTTTTAGGCATGCTATGAAAATTGGTAAAGCCTCAGCAGCGGTGGTCATTTTTTTCTCGATTATTTTGGGTCTTGCTTTATTGCAGTACCGAGTACTTAGAAGAAAAGTACAATATCTGTAGCCAGCAGAGATATTATGATAAAAAAACTCTCTTATTTGGAAATAATTATCTTGGTCTTGGTGGGATTGGTAGCTCTGGTGGAAATTTTTCCCTATTTTTGGATGGCTACCGGGTCACTCAAAACCCTCAAGGAAATCAATCAATTCCCGCCAAAGTTTCTACCCAGTGTCCCTCAGTGGCAAAACTATGTCAAAGCTTGGAATTCTGGTCCTTTTTTGAGATATTTTATGAATAGCTTAATAGTGACCTTTTCTATTCTAGCTATTCAACTTTTCTTAGCCTGCATGGCTGCTTATGCCTTCTCTAAATTGAATTTTCTAGGAAGAGACTTGTTTTTTTACATAGTCATAATGTGTCTTATTGTTCCACCTCAGGTGAGATTCGTGCCTATCTACATTATGTTGAGCAAAGTCAACTTAATCAATACCTATTTTGCTCTCATTCTTCCTTACGCTACTAGTGCGTTAGGAACCTTTCTAATTCGGCAGGCATTTGCGGGGATTAGTAATGATATTGTGGCAGCTGCCCGAATGGATGGAGCAAGCACCTTACAGATTATCTTTCGGATTATGGCTCCCATGGCTAAACCTACCATTGTGGCTTTTTCCTTATTTAGTATTGTCTACCATTGGAATGAGTATTTTTGGCCTCTGGTGATGACCACTGACGAGACAGTTAGAACCCTACCCTTAGGGGTCGCGTTACTAAAAGAGCAGGGGACTGGAGCTAGATGGCACGTAATTATGAGCGGAAATATGTTCGTGGTAATTCCGGTGATAATTATTTTTATCTTTGCCTCACGAATTATTATCAAAAGCTTCACCATGACCACCTTAAAATAAGTATCTTATTCAGAATGAATTAGTTACAGAGGCATGCAGAGTGTGGATGGAAATCAGGAGATATTAGAACACAACAGAAAATTAGAGCATTCGGAGTTGAGAATTAACAGGATATATCCCGCCACACTCATAAAAAAGTAAATGAATTCCAAAGAAAAGGTTTTGGCGGCTGTAGCTCATAGTCAACAAAATCATCTTTAGGTTTAACATCAGGGTTGCGGTTGGCTAAAACACCTGAAAGGCCATTGATAACTTCTTCTATTTCTTCACGAGTAAACTTAGAACAGATCCAGATGACAAAACGAGCAGTTTTTCTCATTAGACTTGCCTCCTTTTTTGGTGGATTTACCGAATCCTACTCAAAAAGTAGGGGGGAGGCAAGTCACTTTCACTAAAATAATTGATAGTAAAGAGTTTAAAAGAAAATTAGCAAAATATTTTTGACAATACTCTACTTTAACGAAGGAGACATAAATGAGAATCCCCTTAAGAAAAAACTATTTTACCGAAAAGGAATGTACTTTTGTAGATTTTGATAGTTTTAAAGCAGCTCTGTTTATATACCAAAGTGGAGTTCATGGGGTGAAGCTAGAAAACGAAAGTGGATATATTATTGTTCTTCCTTTTAAAGAACAGCAGATATGGGATGCTTTCTTTCATGGGCGCCGATTAACCATGAAATCAACGTTTCCCCAGCCAAGAGATGTTAACTTTTTCCTCGACACCTATGGATGTTTTTTAATGCATTGTGGGGCTCGACGCATGGGGTGCCCCGGGCCTGAGGATGACCATCCCCTTCATGGTGAGCTTCCCTATGCTGACTATGATGCAGCAGAAATTTTAGTTGATGAAGATGAAAAGGGAAAGTATATAGGGATTAGTGGTGTTTATGAGTACAAGCGAGCTTTTGGAGATAAGTATCAGGCCTGTCCTTTGATCAAGCTCCATGGAGAATCACTCCTTGATGTTTCAATAACAATTGAAAATCAATCCAACTACCCCATGGAACTTATGTACCTCTGCCACATTAATTTTCGCCCCGTTGATTACGGGAGAATTGTTCAGAGTGCAGATTGGACCAGTAAGTATATAGAGCTAAGACAGAGCTTCCCAGAACACATAAAGGTATCCCAGGAGTTCATTGACTTTTTAAATAAGTTAAAATCTGAACCCAAGCTTACCGAGGTAATTAAACCGGAGGATGAGTACGACCCTGAGGTAGTATTTTTCTTGCGTTGTCCAAAAGTAGATGCTGAGGGGTGGTCTCATTTTACGCAGGTACATCCTGACGGATCAGCAGATTATGTAGGGTATAAACCAGAGGAGCTCGATCATTGTACCCGCTGGATTTCTAGAACCAAGAACCAGAAAGCTTTGGGAATAGCATTCCCGGCAACGAGTGATCCTGAAGGGTATACTGCGGAAAAGAAGAAAGGAAGTGTTAAGGAAATTCCTGCCTAGGATTCTGTTACATTTTCACTTGTCACCGGGTGTTTTAAAAAAGAAGCAGCCAAAGGAATGGAGGAGCATATTAAAACGATATTATCATAAAAAAAGAAAAATCATTAGTATTTTGATCTGCAAAGTGGAAAATAAACATTAAATATTCTGGGAAAGGGGTGTTGTGATGGCAAAAGGATTAAAAATATTGTTTGCCGGAGAAGCAATTTACATGCTTCAGACAATTTATAAGGGTTGGGACTCCTTTAGTATGGGACGTTATTTTGAGCATGGAGGCTATTTTATCAAGGCACTTAAGGAGAATAATATAGATTATGACTACTGTCCTACCAATAAGGTTGCGGAAGAGTTTCCCTGGACGTTAGAGGAATTAAAGAAGTACGATGTTATTGTAGTAAGTGATGTTGGCAGTAATACCTTTTTGATCTCGAGAAGAACTATGGAAGGGGAAAAGACACCCAACAGATTGAAGCTCATTGAGCAGTATGTAGCCGAAGGCGGTGGATTTATTATGTGGGGTGGATACCTCTCATTCACTGGTCTATATGCAAAAGCATTTTACAAGAGAACTCCTATAGAAAAGTTATTACCAGTTAATCTGATGGATACCGACGACAGGGTTGAAGTACCGGAAGGGTTTTTGCCAATGATCGTGGAAAAGAATCACCCCATACTGAGTGGAATACCCGAGAAATGGGAAGGATGGTTCCTTTCCTATAATCGATTGATCCCCAAACCCAGCTCGACAGTTATTGCGAGGATAAAAGAGTACGATAATGATCCATTTTTAGTGGTTTGGGAGTATGGGAAAGGAAGATCTCTTGTCTCTGCCGTAGATTGTGCCCATCACGGTGCAGCCCCATCGTTCTTGAAGTGGAAGTACACGAGCAAGCTCTATGGGAATATGGTGAGATGGTGCGCTCGGGATTTATGATGTGCTAACTGACCAGTAGTTAGTAACCTATCGAGTGCTAATGCCTGATAGAAGCTGGGAAAGTAAAATGGAACCAAAAAGGTATATTGTCTGGTCCAAGAAAGAAATTGATCTTTCCGATCCCGTAAATACTTAGTGAACCCCGTTGGCTGCGAGTGGAGCAATCTCGGTAGCCGCAGGCTTTAGCCTGCGTAAAAGAGTGCACCCTAAAGGGTGCGGCTACCTGCTCTGTTCCTTACAGTCAACAACATAGAACGTCCGTCACTGAATATTTACGATTAAATCAAGTATTTTGCAAGGAAAAGGATATGTTTTGGAGTTTAGCCAAGCAGCAAAGTGCTCAAATGCTGCCTGAGTCTGGAAAGAAATTCTAGCAAAGAAAGGGGGGATGGACTAGGTAAATTGCCTCTCTCCGAGGCCAGGCTTTTTATAGAGGAGATCTTTTGTTTAGCCAATATTAAGAAGAACAGGGGCAAAATATGGGTTTAAAGGATTTTTTCCTACCTAAAAGAAAAGATTTCTTAAAAATGCTTGCCATTCAAGCTGATAAAACTCTGGCCGGAATGAAAGCTTTACGAGAGTTCACGAAGGAATCTTCCCCGACTAAAGGACGAAGGGTAGGGGAAATAGAAACAGAGGCTGATGATTTACGTCTTAATCTTATCAATGAGCTAAATGCTACCTTCTTCACTCCCATTGATCGAGAGGATATTTTTGCCCTTTCCCGGGCCATTGACGATATCATCGATTATGGCCAAAGAACCGTAGAGGAGATGTTAATTTATCAGGTTAAACCAACTCCAGAAATGGAAAGAATGGTCGAGGTTCTCCTTAAAGCTACAGGAAATATTTGTCAGGCAGTTCTCAATCTAAGAGCTGGTCCTCAGATTGTTCTGGATTATGTTATTAAAGTAAAGAAAGCAGAAAATCACATTGAACACCTTTATCATGAAGCCCTGGTTAATCTTTTTGAAAATAAGAATACTATCTATATTCTTAAGATGAGAGAACTATACCGGCATTTGAGTAACTCCGCTGATCGCTGTGATGAAGCAGCTAACATTATCAGCGACATAGTAATAAAGATAATCTGATTATATAGAAGTTTCCATGTTTTCCTTCTTTATTAAAAAATCTTTCTTTTTATCTAAATTACCCTGAGTTACTACCTCCTTGAAATCGCTTAGAAAAAAGAGTAAGGCGTCAAAGAGTTCCTGAGTTAGCTAGGGAACTAAAAGAGGGTAAAGGACGATAAAAGAATCTATGAGGAGAATACTGCCCATCGGTATTTCCACCTGGGTATATTTTTGGAGGCCGCTGAGAGAGGTATTAAAGGATATCGCAGAAGTCGGCTATCCTCATGTGGAAATGTGGGCTGATAAAACGCATTTAGACCCCCGAATTTCTCCTGATCTTTCAGCATTGAAAGATTGGTTTAATGACCCTTGCCTTAAGGTACATTCATTACATGCTCCCTTTTCAGATGTCGATATTGCTTCGTTAGATGAAAGGAAAAGGAGGAATCCTCTAGAACTTATAAAAAAATCAATGGAATCATGCTCAGAAATAGAAGGAGAGATAGTAATCGTTCATCCCTGTTCTACTGAAATGTCTGGCAATGACCAAAGCTATCTCAAAGCAAAAAATAAAACGGAAGGCTCTCTTTGTACATTAGCAACTTTCGCGGAAAAATTAGGAATAAAGATCGCCGTTGAGAATCTACCTAATATTGGGGGATGGAGTTTTGGGACTGAGGTCTCAGAATTGAGTAATTTAATTTCTAAAATAAATAATCCTCGCTTAAGCTTGTGTTTGGATACGGGACATGCCTTTGTGGGAAGAGAAAACGTTGATCTTTCAAAGGATGTTTTTGAGTGCGGGAAGAATTTAATCGCCCTACATATTCAGGATACAGATGGGAAAAGGGACCGACATTGGCTACCCGGTCAAGGTATCATCAACTGGGCACAATTTATGAAAGATCTTATCTCCATTGACTACCAGGGAGCTCTAACCTTAGAGATTTCTGGTAGTCCGGAATTTACGGAAAGAAATGTTGACAATATACTCTCCAGGGGTATGGAATCAATCAAAAATGTCTTGAAATCAAATTGTCCTTAATATACCTGCCAACACCAAAATAGTGTTACCTCAGTGGTGAGGATAGTTCTGTGAACTATGCGAGTTATACCAATGAAGCCTACAAGTAAAGATAACCTCGAGAGAAAGAAGTAGACCATGAATTCCAAAGAGAGAGTTCTTGCTGCTATAGCTCATCAAGAGCCAGATAAGGTACCCGTTGACTATTGGGCAGTCCCAGAAGTTACTGGAATCCTCCTGAAAAAATTCGGAATTGAGAAAGAAAATGATCTTTTAAATAGGTTAGAAGTAGACATCCGCTATGTAAAGCCCTCTTACATTGGCTCGGATTTTGAAGAACAGCCTGATGGAAGTCTGCATAGGAAACTTCCCGATGGAACTTTTGTTGATATTTGGGGAGTAAAGCGAAAAAAGGTCAATTGGGGCAGAGGAAGTTATTTGGAGGTAATTGAATCCCCCTTAAGAGATGCAAGCAGCGTGAAGGAAATTGAAAATAATGCCTGGCCTAAGGTAGAAGCTTTTGATTATCGGTCAATTTCTCGACAATGCAGCAGATATAAGGATCTAGCCATAATCTTAACCGGCGATAGATTAACCACACGGGCCAGCGTATTTAAGTTAGCTATGTATCTTAGAGGGATGGATAAATTACTGATGGATCTAGCATTGAACCCAAAATTAGTAGAAGCTTTGGTAGCGAAATTATTGGAGTTTCACCTTGAACATAATCGGCGAATTTTCGAAGCCGCGGCTAAAGAAATAGACATATTCATGCTAGGAGATGACTTTGGTGGGGAAAATGGGCTTCTTTTAAGTCCACCTATGTTTCGCAGATTCTTTAAGCCAGCCTTGCGATGCCTGGTTGACTTAGCCAAAAAGTTTAATTTGAAGACCATGCTTCATTCCTGTGGGGCGGTAAGGGAGCTAATTCCGGATTTTATTGAAATAGGCCTTGATATATTAAACCCTATTCAAATCCAGGCTAAGGGTATGGATCCTGAAGAACTTAAAAGAGAGTTTGGCGGGGATATATGCTTTCATGGTTCCATAGATGTACAAAAAGAACTACCTTTCCGAACTCCGGAGGAGATAAGAAAAATCGTGAGATCACGAATAAATATCTTAGGGGAGAACGGGGGGTTTATCTTGTCTCCCTCTCATAATCTGCAGCCCGATATCCCGGTTGACAATATCGTTGCCATGTATGAAGCAGAAAGAGAATATACCTAGGAGGTAGGCAGGAAAGTGCTCAGAGGGTAGCCCCGGAGCTAATTGAATAGGGATTGAAATTTAATCTCTTTAGGAGGTCCTTGGCCAATCTTGCACTTTGGTTCAAGTAAAATAGATGAGTGGGACAGCTACAGTCACGGGAGCCAAATTTCTTAGCCACCAGGGGTGTATTGGCTTCTTCAAGGATCTTTCTCGCGGTAAGACATTCAACTCGCCTATCCTCGGCGATCCATACTTCCTTTATCCCGGTTTCCCGCTGACTCAGTAGATAGTCTATATGCCAGAATTTTTTCTTTCTCCTCCTAAGATGTCTAGCAATTCTCGTCTCGAGGCTATTCTGGCCAGATCCCACATATAGATAGTATCCTTTCTTAAAATTTATCTTTCCCAGTTTACCTACAGAAATTCTTTCATCACTGCCAAGTTCCATAATTATGGCATAAGTGCCCCTCATCTGCTTACCCCAATCTACCTATGAGGATATTTTTGATGGTTAACAAGGCGGTGGCACTTGTCCAAAAGGTTGGGCACGAGCTTGTCGCTCCTGCTGATGCTCAAAGGTTACCCCGCGTGGCTGCTACTTCATCCAGCCCATCAGCTGCAAAGCTCTCCTATTAATCTCAGATAATCCTTAAGATGGCGGGTGATGAGAAACTTGTCTTTAACCGCTTCCCTACCAGCCCGTCCCATTTCTCGAGCACGGGAGCTATTTTGTAATAGATACTCAACCTTATCTGCCGCCTCCTCAATTGAGTTAACCAAAAATCCATTTTCACCATGCTTTATCTGCAGTCTTATCCCTCCAACATTACCTCCTACGACAGGACGAGCTTTCCACAGAGCTTCGGTAACTGTTAATCCGAATCCTTCTCTTAATGATTTTTGAATTATAACGTCAGCACCTTTTTGCAGGGCATTTATCTCAAAAAAGCTTTCGGGGGCAAGATTCAAAATATGAATATCCGGATCGCCTCCGGCTTCCTCCTTTACCTGCTTAAGAACCTCGGAACCTTCCGGGTCATCCTTTGCTTCCCCACCTGCCAAAATCAATCGACAATCGCACTTTTCTTTGACCCCTCGATATACCTTTATTACCCCTATAGGGTCCTTAAAATAATCAAAACGGGAGACCTGAAGCAATATGGATTTATCCTGGGGGATTTTTAATTTTCTGAACACACTTTTTATCTGGTCAGTTGAAAGCTCCTTATTTTTGTCACTAAGAGGGTCTATGGAAGGGGGAACTATATAATAAGCTGAAGGTAAAGGTTGAACAAACGCCTCCATGGAAAATATAGCAGCATCGTATCTTGCAATATAAGAGTATAGAAAGTCCCACACTTTTTTATCTGGATGGGAAAGATCTATGTGACACCTCCAGATCCATTTATTGCCTTCTTTAGCCTTAATCAGGGCTGCAGGTTGTGGATCGTGAATCACCACCACATCTGAAGTAAGGTCAATCCTTTTAATATTTTTCTCACTTACTCTCCTGTACTCATCCAGCACATCCTGGGTTATATTCTGTTTTTCTCTAAGATGGCGCCCCTGCAGCAGATTATGAAAAAACTTAGTCGTCCGAAAGAACTTTTCTGTCCCCTGGATTACCTCCCATCGGCAAGGAATACCCACGAGGTTGAATAAAGGCACTAAACTCCGCAAAATCTCCACCACTCCTCCACCCTTGAGTGTTGAGTTGATATGCGTGACCGAGACATCCTTAATTTTATCCGCAAGTGCCAGTATTTCTTCAATTTCACGGGACCCCACAATCTTCTCATATGCCAAGAGAGGAGAAACCACCATATTCTTATCCTTATTCTTTAATTGAACCTGCTAAAATTCCTCGTACAAAATAACGCTGCAACCCAAAAAAGACGAGAAGCGAGGGAACAATGGAGATAAATACCGCTGCGGTGAGGAGTTCCCAATCCTGGCCGTAGGAGCCAACCAAACTGCTTATCTGAACAGTAATGGGTGCCACATCGGGTGTTCCTCCCAGGTAGATAAGGGCGACCAGAAGGTCATTCCATACCCACAAGAATTGAAAGATGGTAAGGGAAGCAATAATAGGTACAGAAAGCGGCAGTACAATATACAAAAAAATATAAAATGGGGGTGCCCCATCGATAGCCGCAGAATCAAAAAGCTCTTTGGGTAGTCCTGAGACGAAATTGTAGAGCATATATATAGCCAGAGGAAGTCCATAGCCGCTATGCGCTAACCAGATCCCCGGGAAGGTGCCGGCAAGACCTGATTTATTAAAAATCTGCAAAATTGGAATAAAGGTCATCTGGAGAGGAACTACCAAAAGTGCTATTATAATCATAAAAACAAAGGTACGGGCAAAAAATCTCATCCAGGCAAGAGCATAAGCTGCAAATAACGCTATGCCCAGAGGTATTAGCGTAGCGGGAAGGGTGATGAGGAAACTGTTTAAAAAGGCTCTTCCTATACCCAAGCGGCTCAGAACCACCTCATAATTTCTTAAGGTAAGACGAACCGAGCTAAATATACTTTCAAATACTGTCCACCAGCCGCTATTTGCTACATCCTGAGCCGGCCTAAAGGAGGTAACCAGTACCCCAATGGTGGGAATCAACCACAAGAGAGCAATGAAGATAATTACCGTGTGCAAAAGTCCTCGAGATAGGCTTCTGCTCATCTTTTCTGTCATCGTCTCTCCTCTCTTCTAAACCGGCGCAGGTTAAGCAGCATCACGGGAAGGACAAGCAACAGCAAAACCACAGCAATGGCGCTTGATCTACCAAAGTTTCTAAACAGAAACATTTCTTTATACATACGGTTGGCAATGACTTCGGTGCCGAAGTTACCGTTGGTCATAACATAAACAATATCAAATATCTTGAGCACAAAGACTACCATGGTCGTAGCCAGTACGGTGATGGTGGGCACAAGTAAGGGGAGAATAACTTTCCAGAAGACCCCCCATTCTCCAGCTCCATCAACCCGAGCTGCTTCTAAAAACTGTTTAGGAATGCTTTTATATGAGGCTGAGAGTACCACCATACAAAATCCTGTCCATACCCAGACCCCAACTGCTATGAGGCACAGATTATTAATCCAGGGTTTCTGAATCAACCAGGCTACCGGAGGCAGGTGAAATGTATCAAGGAGAGCATTGAGAATACCAATCTGAGAAGTCCCTCCAGGTTTAAAAGCATAAACAAACTTCCAGATAACGCTAGCACTTACAAAAGAGATAGCCATAGGCATAAAGATGATGGATTTAACAATAACCTCATATTTTACCCGGTCAAAAAGTACCGCCAGAATGAGTCCAAGAAATACCGTCACGGTGGTGAAGACTGCCACCCAGAGAACATTGTTGCGGAATGCCGTTAGCATGACCCGGTTGGTGAAAACATAGATATAGTTACCTGCTCCCACAAAGGTATGGGAACGTTTGCCAAAAAGGGAAAGATACATAGTATGAAAGGAAGGGTAAACGAGAAAAAAACCGAGTATAGCCAAGGCTGGAATCAGATAAAACCAGGGAGTTAACCTCTTGGTGTACATCTTTATCTCTTTTTGGAGGGAAAGGGATGTGCGGCTACTTGTACGTAGCCGCACATCCGGCTTTAGACCTATTCCTTATAAGCGTCAACCGCTGTTTCTTCAATTCTTTCCAGGACAGAATCCAGATTCTCACCACCTACATAGTCCAGTATACCGCTCCAGAAAGAACCAGACCCTACCGCAGCAGGCATTAGATCAGATCCATCAAAGCGAAATGTTTCAGTACTGGCTAATACCTCGGCAGCCTTACGAGTGAGATCATCAGGATAGGCATTGGGATTCACCTTTCTGTTAGCTGAGAGCTTCCCTAGCTCGGCAACCCAGATCTCCTGAGCATCAGCAGTTGCCAGATAGCGCATGAGAGCTTGTGCTTCTGGAGTATCCTTGAACACCGCAAACATATCAGCAGCCCCCAGAGCAGGGGTTCCGTAGTCTAGATCAATGGACGGGAAGGGGAAGAAGCTAAAGTCTACCCCTGGTTGAAGGTCAGGATTGTACTTCAGAATGAAGCTCTTGATAAAGGTGGCCTGTTTATGCATATATGCACGAGGGGGAGTGGTAAACAGCGCATTGGGAGCCTCACCAAAGCTAGTGGTGAGTGTGGTTGCTGCCCCCCCATATACATATTTCTCATTTCGGGCAATCTGGCCAAAAAGCTCCCAGGCACGCTTCACTATTGGATCTGTCCAGGATATTCCGTGATTGACCCACTTATCGTAAACCTCGGGTGCTGTGATTCGCAGCATAATGTCCTCAATCCAGTCAGTCCCCGGCCAGCCGCTGGCAGCACCGGACTCAAGCCCAATAGACCAGGGAGTCTTTCCCTGAGCAGCGATTTTATCGGAAAGAGCTATCAGTTCCTCCCAGGTTTGGGGTATCTGGTAACCTGCATCCGCAAATGCCTTGGGACTATACCAGACCAGACTCTTGAGATCTGCTGAGATGAAAATGGCATATACGGTTTTCCGGTAGCTTCCCAGATCAATCCAGGTTTCGGCATATTCGTCCTGTAGTTTGCTCATATCCATAAACTCGCTAAGATCAACCAGTGCCCTTATTTTGGCAAATTCCTGCATCTGACCAGGATTAGGCAAAACGGAAATATCCGGAGGATTACCGGCTGCCACTCGGGTGGTAAGTACTGTCGGAAGATCACGCGTACCGGTAAATTCCACTTTAATTCCTGTTGATGCTTCAAAAGGTTCCAGCATCTTCATAAAAGCATCTCTTTCACCACCTCCCCATACACCCAGTACGGTCACAGTCTTTTCAGCCAAACCCGCTGTAGAGACTCCTCCTAGCAACAAGCCCAAGATTAAAAGAAATACAATCTTTTTAGCCATTTTCCTCCTCCTTGGATTTAACTTTGTACTTTAAAGCTCAACCAGTCCCTTTATTTCCTCACCTCCTTCGGACCATTACTTTTTTCTTGCCTTTCTCTATCAGAGCTTTGGCAACAGAACGTGTACATGATTGAAAACTTTCTAAGAAAGCAATTATAATTGTAACAGTTTAGTTTTTCTAAAAATTTCCTCTTTTCCGCTATTAGTAAGCATTCAGCGGTCAGTAGGTTGCTGATTGCTAAAAGCTGAACACTTTTAAATGTGTAATGTTTTAGAAAATCTTACCTATTACTTATAATTTACCGTGATTTAGAACCCTGTCAACTAATTTTACAATCAAGGCACTCTCTTCTTTTGTCTCGCTCATCCTAAAGATCCGACTGCCTCTCCCCTGACCTTCTTTCTCATCCCCTCGCTTTCTTTAGTTAATCTTTCCAGATTTTCACTGGTTAAGATCTCCACCCGAGGATAAGGACTTATGGCACTTAATTTTTCCTTTAGACTTTGAGGCCAATTTTTTGCCAGCTTGAGGGTCCCTTCTTTTCCTTCCACAGAGAAAACCTCTCCCAGGATCTCCAGAGGAAGAGTATGAGGCGAGATGCAGGCAATCTGGGCCACCTTGAGTGCGTAACTATTGCCATTAAAGGAAATACTAATTCCTCCTCCTTCGCTCACCAATCTCAATACCTCTACATCGGTGATGCTGTCCCCTACATACATTACCTGCGAAACCTCCCGGCCTTTTAGCGAATCAGCCACAGCCTTAGCTTTTTCCATTCCCCCTATGGGCCTTGTCTCTTTTATTATCTTGCCGCATTCCAGAGAAGGGATTTCCTCCTGGAAGACCTCGTCCAGTCGCCTTATGGTCCCTTTGGTTAATGGTGAAAGATCCTCTTTTTTCCTTACTCCTGAAAGGTCAATAAAAGGCAGTTTAAGTATTTCCTGAAGAAGAGCCTTCAGCTTCCTTGTCTCCTGGAAAGAGATCTGGTACCTATCAAGATCGAAGAAAGTAGAATAAGTATTCTCGACGGGAAAACCTACAAAGTCACAAAGTGCTTCTATATAAGGCTGATAGCTGGTGCTGATGACAAAGGTGGGCATCTTTTGGTTCAGGTGAGAAAGAGTCTCTTTAGCTCCAGGGATTAAGAGAAGATGGCTGGCAGAATACTCTTTTATCCCTTGATTGGTGGCTCCATAAGCTTTTAAAAAGGGCAAAATGAGGCTCAAAGTGGTGCCGGCTTTGTATCCTTTTCTTTTGGCAACATCGGCCAGGAAATCATCGTACCTGCTTATCAAGGAGAAAAACCTTCCTCCTTGAGGGATAAAATATTCTGATATCTCCAGGGCATTATCGTTCTTGGTTAAGGGACCTTCACAATCAATGCATATCTGCCTCACGGCCAATCTCCTCATTTAGACAATAGCCCTCAACTGCCTTTCCTTCCCTCATTAGTTTCTTTCCCCTCAGCTCGATTGTTTTATTAGACAGAGCTCTTAAGGTATGAACAATCAAGGGAAGCTCCCGTCTCACCCCTTCTTTTCTTATCTCCTTAAACAAGGGTTCTCTTTCTCCTTCTTCTCTTTTTATCCTTTCCAGAGGTTTTCTCCTAAGCTTCTCTTCCAATTTTTCCCACAAGGAATCAAATTTTCCACCCTTTATGGGTAAAGTGCAGTAAGTCAAAGGAGGACCGGCATCAAGCCTAGGAGTAGCTAGATGCATCATTACTCCGGTTTGCCGCTCATTTTTCTCAATTAACTTCCAGATTACCTCCTGCCAGGTTCCCCGGGGACCCCCGGGGGCAGCCGGATGAAGATTTATCATAGGATACCTTCGACAAAGTTTTTCTCCTGTAATCAGCATGTAACCTGCTAGAACGATAAGGTCGACCTCAAATTTATCTATTCTTTTTATTATCTCCTCATCATAGAGACTGCGCCAGTGGCTGATCAATTCTAGCTTACCCCTTTTTTCCTCGACTAGAGCCTTTCTTCTCATTTCGGGCCTGAAATTCCTGGACGAAAAAGATACCAGATCGATTCCTAACTTCTCTACCAGCTTAAAAAATAAGTCGCTTTCCCTGGCCTCCCCCTTGGTTCTGTTACTGAAAACAAAACCAATGTGTAGGTTGGGCAGCCTGCCTTGTTTGATACTATCAGAAACTATCCTCAAAAGCTCTCGGGCTGCCTTATCTCTTCCCGTAGAAAACCATCCGATTTTATAGCTCATCATACACCTTTATTAGCCGCAAAATTGCCAGGATTATCAGCAGAATTTGCTCGCATTTTTCTTGAAAGAGATCTTGCTTAAGCCTATTTAGCTGATAATAAGCTTTTGAGAATGAGTCACGAATATATGAATTCCCAAAATTAAAAATAATCACGTCCCCTTTTTAAACGTCCACTTTTTACGTTTTTGGTGAATCCAGACAGGATCTTCTGGTCCGGATAGGTCTTCCTCCCGAAGCCCCTTATACTCTGGGAGGCAGCAAGAGTAGCTAATCTGGCGCATTCAGCTAAGGAAAGTTTTTTTAAAAGTCCGGCTAGAAACCCCGCTGCATAAACATCGCCAGCTCCCGTGCTATCCACTATCCTTCCCCTTTTGGGGGAAATCTCTAGCTCTCCTTCCTGACAGAGAATATAAGAGCCCTTTTCTCCTAGCTTGCAAGCAATGATTTCCATTCCTAGCTTGAGTAGCTCCTTGCATCCTGCTTTATAGTTCTGGTGAGTTAAGATCTCAACCTCTTTTCCAGTGGGAAAGAGAATAAAGGTGTGCTCCAGAATAGGGCTAAGCTCTTCTATTCCCTTACTGGCATGGGGTTCACCCGGATCAAAGCTTATTTTAGCCCTGGTTTTCCCGGCAATTCTTTTTTGTGCCTCAAAAGGCAGCTCGCCCAGGAAGGAACTCATATGTAAAAACTCCGCTTTATTTACATACTCGGGGTCAAGGTCAGAGTAAGAAAGGGCATCGTTTGTATTGGGAAGGATAATGATACTTCTATCCTTCCCCTTACCTAATAGGACAACACATAATCCACTTCTTCCCTCTCGTTTGATTTTTTCAGTATCCACGCCCACTTTCATCAGTCCTTCCAGCAAGAAGTTCCCTTCCTCATCTTTTCCTACTTTGCCCAGATAACCACAGGAAAATCCCATTTTAGCCAGGGCATAGATGGTATTGGCTGCCGAGCCTCCTCCATCTTTTATCCTCAGTTTAGCCTTATTTTTTAAGGAATTCAAAAGATCCTCAAACTCATGGTAACTGCCCACTCTTTCTCTTCCTGCCTCCAATCCCAAAAGGGCGAGATCAACCTCGTAGATCAAATCCACATTTAAGGCCCCCAGGCCTACCACATCCATTTAATACTCCCATTTTGAGGAATAGCTTTCCTATGATAGCATCTAGCTATGAGGCAGTCAAGAAATCGGTCTACGGAGCCTCTGAATTGACATTTTCTGGTAACTGTTGTAGGATAGCATAGCCTTACTAAAGTGTTCAGCTTTCAGCAATCAGCAAGTAAATACTCAGTGAACCCCGTCATCGCGAGCGAAGCAAGCTCGGTAGTCGCAAGGCTCAGAGCCTGCGTTTATGCGCACCCTAAAGGGTGCGGCTACTCGCAACCAACAACATAGAGCGTCCTTCACTGAATATTTACATTGAGGATGAAGATATGGGAAAGATTAAATTTGGCACCGATGGCTGGAGGGGGGTAATTGCTGATAATTTCACCTTTGCCAATGTAGCTAAAGTTGCCCAGGCTATTGCTGATTACTACCAGACCCGACCGGACCGGAAAAAAGGCTTGGCCATAGGATATGACGCCCGCTTTTTGTCCCGGGAATTTGCTGAGGAAGTAGCCCAGGTCCTCGCCGGTAACGGCCTTTCAGTAATCCTTTCTCCAGAAGATATTCCCACTCAGTGTGTTTCCTTCGCTATAACCCATAAGAATCTGGCAGGAGGCATGATGATCACCGCCTCTCATAATCCTCCTGAGTTTAATGGGGTTAAGATCAGGGGGTCCTTTGGAGGCTCGGTCCCCCCCGAGACCACCAATGCTATCGAATCCTTCCTGGGTAAACACGAGGTAAAAAAGATTTCTCTAAGAGAAGCTGAAGAAAAAGGACTCCTGAAAAAAGAGGATCTGGTGTCTCAGTATCTTAAGAAGGTTGAATCCTTTCTGGACGGGGATTTAATAAAGAAAGCTGAGCTCAAAGTCATCCATGATCCTATGTACGGCACCGGAGACAGTTTTGTGGAAAAAATTCTTGCTTCATCAAAATGTGACGTAATTACCATTCATCACAAATACAATCCCGGATTTGGTGGGATAAACCCTGAGCCTATTGAGGAGAACCTGGAGGACTTGAAAAGGAAGGTGATAAAGGAGGGGGCAGATTTAGGAGTAGCTACTGATGGGGATGCAGATAGATTAGGAATAGTGGATAATGAGGGAAGATATCTTACCCCTCACCAGGTTTTCTCCCTTCTTCTTTTGTATCTGGTGGAGGAAAAAAATCTCCGAGGGGGGATAGTAAAGACTGTCTCCCTGGGTTATCAGCCAGAAAGGATAGCCAGAAAGTTTAATTTATCCTTAGATGAGGTACCGGTGGGCTTTAAATATGTCTGTGATAAGATGCAGGAAAAGGATATTCTTTTTGGAGGTGAGGAAAGTGGAGGATACGGCTTTCGGGGCTATCTCATGGAGCGAGACGGCATTCTTTCGGGTCTTCTCTTTGTTGAGATGATTACCAGAATAGGCTCATCCCTTTCCACAATTCTGAAACAAATGGAGGATAGATTTGGTGCTTCTTTCTTCAAAAGGATAGATTTTGCCGAGGCAAAAGTGAATAAACCGCAGATGATAAAAAAACTTTCTTCCCCACCCTATTCGACTTTAGGTGGAATACCCATCAGACAGATTAAAACCATCGACGGGGTCAAATTCTTCATGAAGGATGATAGCTGGCTTCTTATTCGACCCTCAGGGACCGAACCCAAAGTGAGGGTTTATGCTGAGGCCTCTAACCAACGCCAATTAGATAGAATCATAGAAGAAGGAGTGAAGATGGCTCGGGAGGCAATTTAAAATGTACGAAGAACTCATAATAGCTGGATTCGGAGGGCAGGGAATAATCTTTGCCGGAAAACTCCTCGCCTATGCCGGATTAAAGGAGGGTAAAGAAGTGGTCTACTTTCCCTCCTATGGAGCAGAGATGCGGGGAGGAACAGCCAATTGTACAGTGATAGTTTCAGATTCGCCTATCGCTTCCCCGCTGGTGGCTAATCCTCAAAATGCACTTATGATGAGTCATCCTTCCTATCTTAAGTTTCTTCCTCGCATTAAAGTAAAAGGAAGGGCTCTCATCAATAGTTCTCTCGTTAAGGAGGAGCTTTTTCGTGAGGATATAGAAATAATCAAGATTCCGGCCAACGAAATAGCCGAGAGAATAGGTAGCTCTCGCATTGCTAACATGGTTGCTCTGGGGGCCTGGGTCAAAAAAACAGGGGTAGTTGAGGTAAAAAGTCTAATTCACTCCTTTAAACAAGTGATTTCAGTCGATAAGTTAGATCTTCTCTCCCTGAATGAGAAGGCTTTAAGAGAAGGCGAGCAATTTGTCTCGTAATTCAATTGAGTCCTTTATTGACTATTTGACCATAGAAAGGGGTCTTTCCCCTAATACTTTACAGGCTTATAGAAGAGATCTTTATCAGTTCAGAGATTGGTTAAAAAGAGAGTTTCTCCAGGTGGACTCAGCCCTGATCGGAAATTACTTGGCCACTTTAAGAGAAAAAGGGAATAAGTCTCGCACTCTAAATCGAAAGCTTTCCGTGATGAGGACGTTTTATAAGTTCCTTTACACAGAGGGAAAGACCGATCATAATCCAGTAGAGGGAGTTAGCTCTCCTCGGCTGGGAAGAAAGATTCCTTCTTTCCTTTCCGAGAAAGAAGTCGAGGCCCTTTTGGAGGCTCCTCCCATCGATGAACAATATGGATCCAGGGATAGAGCCATCCTGGAGGTTGTATATGGAGCTGGCCTTCGTATATCGGAGTTAATTAATCTTAACCTCACCGATTTAAACCTTAAAGGGGGATGGGTAAAAGTCTTGGGTAAAGGCTCCAAGGAACGTATTGTCCCTCTGGGAAGAGAGGCTTGCCGATGGGTGAGGATCTATTTGAGGAAAAGAAGGACAGAAACCACCGATAAGCTGTCCTTGTTTTGTAACCGTTATGGAAAGCGCCTTTCACGACAGGCCTGCTGGAAGATTATCAAGAAATACAGTCAAAAAGCTGGTATAACTAAAAAGATCTCGCCTCATACTCTTCGCCATTCTTTTGCCACTCATCTTCTCTCCCGGGATGCCGATCTTCGTTTCGTACAGGAACTTCTAGGACATACCAACATTTCTACCACTCAGATCTACACTCACATAACCCAGGAACGCCTGAAAAAGGTCTATAAAAAATACCACCCCCGAGCTTGAGCCTTCCTTGACAGCCAGGCTCAATCTGATATTTTAAGCAAAAGGAGCTATTTTAATTTCGGTCGTAGGCCAAGTATGCAGATAATTACCACTCATACAGGAACGGACTTTGATGGCCTTGCTGCTACGGTGGCGGCAAGGAAACTTTATCCTGAGGCCAAGATATGCCTTCCCGGATCAGTAGCCAAGGAAGTAAGTCAATTTATCTGTGTTTATGGAAAGATATTGCAGGATGTCGCTGTAAAAAAAGTTAACCTTGATACTGTAGATCGTCTTATCCTGGTAGACACCCGCTGGATTAATCGTATAGGGATTTTCCGTGAGCTTATCGGAAAAAGGCAAGTGGAAATTCACCTATATGACCATCATCCTCCTCATCCTCAGGATATAAAGGGAGATGGGGGCGTGTGCAAAGAAATAGGTGCAACCACTAGTATCTTGGTCCATATAATAAAGGAACAGGGTATTTCCATTGCCCCGGCGGAGGCGACTCTTTTTGCTCTGGGAATTTATGAGGATACTGGCTCTTTAAGTTTTACCTCAACCACCTCTTTGGACCTTGAGGCAGCGGGATTTCTCCTTTCTCAGGGAGCTAACCTCGAGCTTATCTCCAGTTTTTTAAATGAACAGCTCACGGAAAAGCAGAACTTGCTTCTCAATGATTTCTTGAAAAAGGCTAAGATGAGGCTAATTAACGGGGTTGAGGTGGTGGTAATAGTTACTGAAATTGACGAATTTGTAGGAGGACTTTCCCTTCCTCTACATAAGCTCATCGATTTGAGAAACCTGGAGGTGGTTTTTACTCTCATAAAGTCTAAAGATCGAACTTACCTCCTCGGTAGGAGCAGAACTCCCTCGGTCAACGTAAGTGAGATACTTTCCGCTTTCGGGGGAGGTGGACATAACTTTGCTGCCTCAGCCTTGATTAAAGAAGGCGACCTCAGGAAGCTAGAGCACAAGCTCTATCAAGTTCTCGAAGATAAAATAGAACCACGAGTCACTGTAAGTGAGGTAATGAGTTCTCCCGTCAGGACAGCCTCACCTGTGACTTTACTTAAGGAGGCAAAAAAGATAGTAAGTGAGTACGGGGTGGAGGATCTTCCGGTGATGGATGACGGAAAGGTGGTAGGAATAATTTCGCGCGAAAAAATAGACCATCTTATGGCTCATAATTCGGAAAAAGTTCCCTTAAAAAGTTACCTTTCCCCTAAAGTTGCGGTTATCTCTCCCTCTGTCTCAATTAAGAAAGCTCAACAAGTTATGATAGAGGAAGAAACCCGAAGACTTTTGGTCATGGAAGGGGAAAAGCTCGTGGGGATTATTACCGGTTCCGACCTCCTAGAGGCTTTTCATGGGAGAAAAAAGGATCTGAGGGTAAGCAAAAACAGGGAGAACCTTAAAAATTTGCTCGAGACAAGGGTTCCCAAGAGAGTTCATCGAATCCTCAGACAAGCTGGCCAGATAGCTGCCGAGCTAGGATACAGAGCCTTCATAGTGGGCGGATTCGTGCGCGATCTCTTATTGGGGATAGAGAATCTAGATATAGATTTGGTCATTGAGGGAGATGGGATCGAGTTTGCCGCTCAATTTGCCAGGGCATTGGGTGGAGAAGTAAAGAAGCACACCGAATTCAGAACAGCCGTTCTTACTCTTCCCGATGGTTTTAAACTGGATGTTGCCACTGCCCGCAAGGAGTTTTATCCGCAGCCAGCTGCTCTGCCTGAGATTGAACCAGCTTCTCTGCAGGAGGACCTTTCTCGTCGGGATTTCGTCGTAAATACTATGGCCATCGATCTTACCCCTGAAAGATTTGGAAATCTGATAGATTTCTTTGGCGGACAGCTTGACCTTGAGGAAAAGAAGGTGAGAGTTTTACATGAAGATAGCTTTACCGAAGATCCAACCAGAGTCTTTCGTGCAGTAAGATTCGAGCAGAGATACGCCTTTACCCTGGAGGAGCGTACGGCCAGGCTAATGGGGGAAGCCCTTAGAAGTAAAGCTCTGAGCCGATTAAGCGGAGAAAGGATTCGGGAAGAGTTGATTCAAATTCTAGAGGAAGACAGACCGGGTAAAGTCATTCATCGCATGCAACAACTAGGTGTTCTCGAGGCTGTTCATCCTAAGCTCCAGCTTACCCTGGAAAAAGAAAAAAAACTAGACTATCTAGTGGATATCTTTGCCCGTTTCCAGATTCTTTTCTCCAGAGAAGTCAAGAGGTGGCTGATTCGTCTGTTATTGTTATTAGATGATATGAGTCAGGTTGAGGTAGAAGAATTCTGTCAGAGATACCGCTTTAGTAAAGAAGAAAGGAATTCCCTTATCAGTGGTAGACTTGAGGCAGAAAAGATAGTTAGAGGGCTAAGTACTCCGGGAGCACTTGCTCCGAGTCTTATTTACCATTTGCTTGAGCCCTTTTCTCAGGAGGTTCTATTATTTGCTATAGCTAAAACGAGAGATAAAATGCTGGAACGCCGGATATTCCATTATCTAACAAAATTGAAGCAGGTGGAAGTTGAGATAGACGGAAATGACCTTAAACGTCTTGGCTACCCACCTTCCCCAAGATTCAGTCAGATTTTGGAGGAGCTAAAAAAAGCTCGATTAGACGGAAGGATAAGGACGAAGGAAGAAGAAATAAAGTATGTGACGGCTAATTTTCCCCTCAAGGAGAAAAAATGAGAGTGCTGCTGTTATTTTCTTCTCTCATAATCTTACTTTTCTCGATAATTCTGCATGAATGTGCACATGGGCTTGCGGCTGAGCATCATGGTGATCCCACGGCAAGACAGGCAGGAAGGATTACCCTCAATCCCATCCCTCATCTGGACCCTATTGGCTCCATACTTCTGCCAGGCATTATGATCATGATGAGCCTTTTTGGAGCTCCGGGGATCATATTTGGCTGGGCCAAACCAGTTCCCATAAATCCCTATAATTTAAACGATCCCAAGCGAGATATGATGTGGATTGGACTGGCAGGTCCGGCCACCAATATCGGCATTGCTCTTGTTTTAAGTCTTCTTTTTCGCCTTCTGGCCATTCCCGCATCTCTAGCCGCCATCATTCTTTTTTATGGAGTTACCATCAATCTTTTATTGGTCATCTTTAATTTAATTCCTATTCTCTCTCTTGATGGCTCCCGTATTTTGACCGGGCTTCTCCCCGAGAAGTACAGCTACCAAATGAGCAGGATTGAACCCTTTGGTTTCATCATCCTCATTATCTTGCTTATAAGCGGGGTTTTCAACTTTATCTTCATGGGGGTCCTCAAGTTAAGTATGCTTCTTACCGGAATGCCCTGGGGCCTTTTAGGGTAGCTTAGTGAGATTTTCCACTTTGCCATGACCAGGTGACCGTTATCTGAAATGACTGGCAAATACTGAAGGAGGTGATGATAAGAATACTCAATCAAATCTTCTGAAACAAGTTTTTAATGAGGGTTCTCTTGTGTTTAATAATGTTGCCATTAGAGAGGTTAGAATCGCTATCTTGCTTCTACCTCCAAAAGAAACATTATTTGACAGAGAGAAACAAAGACCAAAAGGAGGTCAGAATGCAAGGTAGCAAACTTTACGTAGGAAATCTTAGTTTTTCTGTAACTAAGGAGCAGTTGGAAGAGTTATTTTCCAATTATGGTGAAGTTAAGCAGGTTAACATAATTGAAGGTAGAGGTTTTGGATTTGTTGAAATGTCTAACTCATCAGAAGCTGAAAAAGCAAAAGAAGCATTGAACGGTTCCGATTTCAAAGGACGTAACTTGAAAGTTGACGAAGCTCGCCCGCCTAGAAGTAGAGAAAAAAGGGACTATCGAAGATATTAGAATAACTGAGAGATAATCCGAATTTAGTGGTAAACCCCGTTAGATAGCGAGCATCTAACGGGGTAAATCTAGTATAATAAGATGCCAGTTATTCGACATATCATGCTTGCAATTATCCGTGCTTGACGGTAAGTTACTGACTGCTCAGTCATTTTATTATTCTACGCACCCACTCTTTTGGTCTCAAATATATACTTAGTGCGGGGACGAACCTTGAGGGGATAATTACCGCTAAAGCAAGCAGTACAATAATTCTTGGGATTCTTGGCGCAACTGAGAAGTCCCTCTAAACTCAGGTACCCCAGAGTATCTGCCCCAAGTTTTTGCCTTATCTCCTCTACGCTGTGAGAGGAAGCGATGAGCTCTCTTTGAACCGGGGTATCAATTCCAAAAAAGCAGGGAAATTTGATTGGGGGGGAGGAGATGCGGAAATGAACCTCTTTTGCTCCTCCTTTCCTTAAGAGACGAATTATCTTCCTGGAAGTGGTGCCCCTGACGATAGAATCATCCACCAGAACAATTTTTTTCCCCTGGAGAACGTCGCGTATAGGATTTAACTTTATCTTCACCTCGATGTCCCGAATGAACTGGATGGGCTGGATGAAGGTTCTTCCTATATAGTGATTTCTGGTGAACCCCATACCATAGGGAATACTGCTCTCTCGAGCATAGCCCAAAGCGGCCGAGACTCCTGAATCTGGAACAGGAATCACCAGATCTGCCCGGGATGGTTTCTCCTGAGCCAGACGCCTTCCTAACCTCTCCCTTACCTTATGAACACTCTCTCCAAAGACAAGACTATCAGGACGGGCAAAGTAGATGTGCTCGAAGATACACTGGGCAATCCTTTCCTTTGGCCCCAGAGAGAAAGATTTTAATCCCTCTTCTCCTATCACCAACATCTCTCCAGGCTCTATCTCTCTTAGGTATTTCGCTCCCAGAAGGTCAAAGGCACAGGTCTCTGAAGCCAGAAGAAAACTCTTCCCCAACCTGCCCAAAACAAGAGGGCGAAATCCCTGGGGATCTCGGGCTCCAATAAGTTCATGACCAGAAAGAACAAGCAAGGAATAGGCGCCTTTTACTCGCCTTAAGGCTTCCAAAAGAGCCTGCCTTTTCCCTAGAGATTTGGAAAACTTGGTGAGTAAATGCACGATGATCTCGGTGTCCATAGTAGACTGAAAAATCGATCCCCCTGATTCAAGTTCTTCTCTTAGCTCTTGCGCATTGATAAGATTTCCGTTATGAGAAAGGGCAATTCCCTTTCCAAAAAAACTCACCAGCAAGGGCTGCGTATTGGCCAGGCTAGCTGAGCCCATGGTTGAATAACGATTATGCCCGATAGCCAGACGACCGGGAAGAGATCTTAATACCTCATCATTAAAAACTTTGTCTACCAGGCCCATTCCCCGATGAGTAGCTACATTAAATCCGTCTGAAGAGACTATTCCGGCACTCTCCTGCCCACGGTGTTGAAGAGCGTAGAGTCCAAGGTAAGTCAGCCTGGCTGCCTGGCGATGGTTATAGATCCCAAAAATGCCGCATTTCTCGTGCAAGACTTATCCTCCTTTGGGTATTCTATAACTTCTCCCCCCCCCTGTCAAATCAAAAGGCCCTTTTCCAGAAAGCCAGCTTTAACGGAAATGGGGGTTAAGAATTTGACAAAGAGGCTGGTCTATTGTATAAAAAGTGACTAAGCCAAAAAGGATAAAGATGAGAGTCTCTTATCAGCACCTCAAAAAAATAGTTGATTTTACTTTTTCTCCGGAGGAGCTAGCTGAGCAGTTGACCAACCTCGGTCTTGAGGTAAGAGCAGTGGAGTCCTTCGGTAAACTCGAAAAGATTGTAGTAGGGAGAATTCTTTCCATTGGGCCTCATCCTAATGCGGATAGAATAAAGCTGGTTAAGGTAGATGTAGGAGGTAAAGTTATTTCCCTTGTCTGCGGGGCACCTAATATCAAACCACACTTGATGGTCCCGGTAGCCTTGGAGGGAGCAGTGCTTCGGGGGGGAATAAAGGTAAGAAAGGTAAAAGTGCGGGGAGTGGATTCTCCGGGAACAATCTGCTCAGAGGATGAGCTTGGATTGGGTAAGGATCAATCAGGAGTTATGGTGCTTCCCTCATATCTTGGCCCAGGAATAAATCTATCTGAAGCTTTGGACCTGGAAGATACTGTCCTGGATCTTGAGATAACGCCTAACCGCGGCGATTGCCTTTCCATACTGGGAATAGCAAGGGAAATTGCAGCCCTCACTCACCACCCACTACATTTACCTCCTTATAGGATAAGAGAAGATAAGATAAGCTCGCTCGAGGAGGTTCAGATAGAGATAAGGGATAGCGATCTTTGTCCTTACTACAGTGCTCGCCTGATAAAGAATGTAAAAGTGGGACCTTCCCCTCTTTGGCTTTGGCAAAAGATTGTCCTCTCCGGAGCTAAACCCATTAATAACATAGTGGACATTACTAATTATGTTTTGTGGGAGACGGGTCAACCTCTTCATGCTTTTGATTATAGGCTCATTACCGACCACAAGATAATAGTTCGCCGGGCAAAAAATGATGAGATTCTAATTACCTTGGATGAAATCGAACGAGAGCTTGATGAGGATATGTTGGTTATCGCTGACGCAGCAGTACCGATTGCCTTAGCTGGAGTTATGGGGGGACAAGATTCTCAGATTACTCAAGCTACCAGAAACATTCTTCTGGAGGCGGCCTACTTTGATCCGGTGGGTATCCAGCGAACCTCCAGAAGAATAGGTTTGAGCACTGAGGCTTCCCATAGATTTGAAAAAACCGTGGACCCTTCAAGGGTAAAGAAAGCTCTGGATAGAGCCGCTTCTCTTCTCCAAACAGTAGCGGGGGGGAAGATTGAGGGACCCATCCGGGAGGCAGGATCGCTGCCGGTAAGGAAACGATGGACTTTTCTTCGTCCTTCTCGGACCCGTCGAATTCTGGGAAGTCAAATCTCCTCGGGCAGAATGAAGCAGATTCTCCAGAGTCTACAATTTGACGTTGAGGGAAAAGAGAAAAACTGGAGGATAGGTATCCCCTCTTTTAGACCTGATATCAACAGGGAAATAGATCTCATTGAGGAAATAGCCAGGTTTTATGGATACAATCGGTTAAGGATAAGCTTTCCCCCTTTAGGAGGCGAGGAATCTCGCGAGCCTCTTGAGGAACTTTATAGAAAAAAGATAAGAGAAATCCTGAAAGGGTTGGGGTTCTATGAAGTTATAGCAAGCGGCCTCAGCGAGGAAAGTCTCTTTAAAAAGGCCAGTTTTTCCCTTAAGGAGGAAATAAAGATCAGAAATCCTCTATCTACGCAAGGAGAGATTCTAACCAGCCATCTTTTTCCTCGTTTATTAGCCATTGTCGGTCATAATCTCAATCAGGGGATAGAGGAATTGCGTATTTTTGAATTAGCACCTATCTTCAAGAAAGATCACCCTTTCCAGGAAACTCCTCTCTTGGTCGGATTAGTCTTGGAAAAAGGGTTTGACTTTCTTTCTTTGAAAGGAATAGGGGAAACTCTCCTGGATGGTCTGAACATAAAGGAAGTGGAATATACCCCCTGTGATTGTCCTTACCTTTCTCCTCAACAGAGAGCTGAAGTTAAAAAGGGGGGAACCCCCATTGGGAGACTGGGAAGACTTAACCAGAAAATCGCCGAAAACTTCCAGCTCTCTTTCCCCCTATATCTATTTGAGTATGTTTTTCCTTATCTTCTGTCTTCTCATAGCCTGGAAAAGAGATTTAAACCGCTTCCAAAGTTTCCTTCTATTCGACGTGACTTGGCTCTGGTGGTCAAAGAAGAAATCCCAGCCGAAAGAGTTAAAGAGAAGATTATCAAAGCAGGAGGAAAGTGGTTAGAGAAAGCTGAGTTTTTTGATATTTATCGGGGAGGACCTATTCCTCCTCGTTATAAAAGTCTTGCCTATTCTTTAACTTTTCGATGTTCGGATAGAACCTTAAAAGATGAGGAGGTAGATAGCATTCAGCAAGCCATAGTAAGGTTATTGAAGGAGCAGTTAGGAGCCAGTCTCAGGCGAGAGTGAGGGGACTTGACAAAAATAAAAAATTTCTTAATATTATAATCGCATGATAGTTAGCAGCGAATCAAATTACACCACTCTGCACTTGACAGTTTAAAATAATAGTATATAATGTGATTGATCTTTGAAAACTTGGTAGAGCAGATAGCCCCAAAGAAAAAAAACTTTTCGGAGAGTTTGATCTTGGCTCAGAATGAACGCTGGTGGCGTGCTTTATACATGCAAGTCGAGCGGAGATCAGCTTGAAGCAGAAGATAATTAATTCACACTTTGTGTGAATTATGAACTTTCTGTGATGGTTGATCTTAGCGGCGAACGGGTGAGTAACGCGTGGATAATCTGCCCTTGAGACTGGGATAACATCTCGAAAGGGATGCTAATACCGGATAAAGTTAAAGAAAGCAATTTCTGTAACCAAAGTTGGATTTTTAAAGTTCTTCGCTCAAGGATGAGTCCGCGTCCTATTAGCTAGTTGGTGAGGTAAAGGCTCACCAAGGCAACGATGGGTAGCCGGCCTGAGAGGGCGTACGGTCACACTGGGACTGAGACACGGCCCAGACTCCTACGGGAGGCAGCAGTAGGGAATCTTCCGCAATGGGCGAAAGCCTGACGGAGCGACGCCACGTGGATGACGAAGGCCTTCGGGTCGTAAAATCCTGTCAGGGGGGACGATGGTCGATCTTCGGATTGACTGACGGTACCCTCAGAGGAAGCTCCGGCCAACTACGTGCCAGCAGCCGCGGTAATACGTAGGGAGCAAGCGTTGTTCGGATTTACTGGGCGTAAAGAGTGCGTAGGCGGTTATATAAGTCAAAGGTGAAATCTCCATTTTCAAGGTGGAAACTGCCTTTGATACTGTATAACTAGAGGGCAAGAGGGGGAAATGGAACTCTGGGAGTAGCGGTGAAATGCGTAGATATCCAGAGGAACGCCGGTAGCGAAGGCGATTTCCTAGCTTGCATCTGACGCTGAGGCACTAAAGCTAGGGTAGCGATCGGGATTAGAGACCCCGGTAGTCCTAGCCCTAAACGATGGGTACTAAGTGTGGGGGGAGCATTACCCTCCGTGCTGAAGTTAACACGTTAAGTACCCCGCCTGGGGAGTACGGTCGCAAGACTGAAACTCAAAAGAATTGACGGGGGGCTGAACAAGCAGTGGAGCACGTGGTTTAATTCGACGCAAAGCGAGGAACCTTACCAGGGTTTGACATGCTAGTAGTAGTGACCTGAAAGGGAAGCGATCCGAACTTCGGTTCGGAAGCTAGCACAGGTGGTGCATGGCTGTCGTCAGCTCGTGCCGTGAGGTGTTGGGTTAAGTCCTTTAACGAGCGCAACCCTTGTCCTTAGTTACCAGCGGGTTAAGCCGGGTACTCTAAGGAGACCGCCGCCAGAAAGCGGAGGAAGGTGGGGATGACGTCAAGTCCTCACGCCCCTTATATCCTGGGCTACACACGTGCTACAATGGCCAAGACAAAAGGACGCAAAGGAGTGATCCTGAGCAAATCCCAAAAATTGGCCCCAGTTCGGATTGCAGGCTGCAATTCGCCTGCATGAAGCCGGAATTGCTAGTAATCGTGGATCAGCTACGCTACGGTGAATACGTTCTCAGCCCTTGTACACACCGCCCGTCACACCACCCGAGTTGGATGCACCTGAAGATACTCAACTAACCGATTCTGTCGGAGGAAGAGTATTAAGGGTGTGCTTGGCAAGGGGGATGAAGTCGTAACAAGGCAGCCGTACCGGAAGGTGCGGCTGGATCACCTCCTTTCAAGGGATAGAAAAAAAGTTTACACAAAGCTGTCTGCTCTGCCACTCTATTTTTTTCTCGGGCTCATAGCTCAGGTGGCTAGAGCGTACCCCTGATAAGGGTAAGGTCCCTGGTTCAAGTCCAGGTGGGCCCACCATGGGGATGTAGCTCAGGTGGGAGAGCGCCGCTCTTGCAAGGCGGAGGTCGGCAGTTCGAATCTGCTCATCTCCACCAGCAAGTAGCTGGCCTATTTCTTATTGTAAATCGCAAGCAAGGAAGTTATATCGTTATAGAATTTGGTTGGCGATTCACAATTCACGAAATACGATTCACCAATTGCTCTTTGATAACTGCATAGCGATGGGTTACTCTTTACCGTCAAACTACTAAGGGAGTAAGATGGATACCTTGGTACTAGGAGGCGAAGAAGGACGTGGTAGGCTGCGATAAGCCTCGGGGAGCCGTCAAACAGGCTTTGAGCCGGGGATTTCCGAATGGAGCAATCCAGTACGGATAATGCCGTACTACTTACATCTGAATCCATAGGATGTAAGAGCGAACCAGGGGAACTGAAACATCTTAGTACCCTGAGGAAAAGAAAGAAAATTCGATTCCCCCAGTAGCGGCGAGCGAAAAGGGAAGAGCCTAAACTGCATAGGTGTCAAGCCTGTAGGTGTTGCCTATGCAGGGTTGTAGGTTTGGTGAGTGCTAATATCTACAGTGAGGCAGATGGGATTTATCTTCTAGAGGAATGGTACTGGAAAGGCTAGCCAGAGAAGGTAATAGCCCTGTACTCGAAAGAAGGTGAATTTCATTTTCATCAGACCTGAGTACCATCGGACACGAGAAATCCGGTGGGAATCTGGGAGGATCACCTCCTAAGGCTAAATACTACCTAGTGACCGATAGTGAACAAGTACCGTGAGGGAAAGGTGAAAAGAACCCCGGGAGGGGAGTGAAATAGAACTTGAAATCTTACTCTTACAAGCAGTGGGAGCACTTCGGTGTGACCACGTACCTTTTGCATAATGGGCCGGTGAGTTACTTAAAGTAGCAAGGTTAAGGGAGAAAAACTTCCGGAGCCGTAGCGAAAGCGAGTCCTAATAGGGCGTCAAGTTGCTTTAAGTAGACCCGAAACCAGGTGATCTACCCAAGGCCAGGGTGAAGTACATTTAACCATGTACGGAGGCCCGAACGCACTGACGTTGAAAAGTCAGGCGATGAGCTTTGGGTCGGAGTGAAAGGCTAATCAAACCTGGCGATAGCTGGTTCTCCCCGAAATAGCTTTAGGGCTAGCCTTGCGTTTGGATAGCGGGGGTAGAGCACTGAATGATAAAGGAGCCTTCGGGCTTCTTTAGTCAATCAAACTCCGAATACCGCTATATCCTTAGCGCAGGAGTCAGACTGTGGGGGATAAGCCCCATAGTCGAGAGGGAAAGAGCCCAGACCGTCGGTTAAGGTCTCTAATGCAGGCTAAGTGGGAAAGGATGTGAGATTACTTAGATAGCCAGGAGGTTGGCTTAGAGGCAGCCATCCTTTAAAGAGTGCGTAAAAGCTCACTGGGTTAGTGATCTTGCTCCGAAAATTCAACGAGGCTCAAGTCTGCTACCGAAACCACGGGAGTAAAGTTTTTTGTAGATAGTGAGTGGTTGTTGGTTTTACCAACGGCTACTCATTAATAGCTGCAAAGCAAAGCTTTGCTCGGTAGGGGAGCATTCTACATTAGGTTGAAGGGGAACCGAGAGGTACCTGGACGAAGTAGAAGAGATGATGCCGGCATGAGTAACGAGACAAGGAAGAGTAACCCTTGCGCCGAAAGCCTAAGGTTTCCTGGGGAAGGCTAATCCGCCCAGGGTAAGTCGGTCCTAAGCCGAGGCATTTTTGCGTAGGCGATGGGTAGCCGGGTAGAAAATTCCGGCACCACCTGGATAGTGCTAAGTGAAGGGGTGACATGGAGAGGTAGGCCTGCATGGGATTGATTGTCCATGTCCAAGCAGTTGAGGAGATCGCTCAGGTAAATCCGAGCGATCGTTAATCCCAAGCTGTGATGGGGACTTCTTTTTAATGAGGGAAGTGGTTGATCCTTTCCATCGAGAAAAACCTCTAAGCGATATATTCAGGTGTCCGTACCGCAAACTGACACAGGTAGGCTGGCTGAGTATGCTAAGGCGCTCGAGTGAACCCTCGTTAAGGAACTCGGCAAATTAGCCCCGTAACTTCGGGAGAAGGGGTGCCCCATTAGCGTTGTATCAGGTTGCTTGCAATCTGAGAAGCGCGAAGGGGTTGCAACAAAGAGGCCCAAGCGACTGTTTACTAAAAACACAGGTCTCTGCTAACTCGAAAGAGGATGTATAGGGACTGAAGTCTGATCAGTGCTGGAAGGTTAAGGGGAGGACTGCAAGGTCCGAACCGAAGCCCCAGTTAACATCGGCTCTAACTATAAGAGTCCTAAGGTAGCGAAATTCCTTGTCGGGTAAGTTCCGACCCGCATGAAAGACGCAACGACTTGGGCACTGTCTCAACGAGGGACTCGGTGAAATTGTAATATCGGTGCAGATACCGATTATCTGCGGCAGGACGGAAAGACCCCGGGACCTTTACTGTAGTCTGGTATTGGGTCTTGACGTAATTTATATAGCATAGGTGGGAGGCTGAGAAGGGAAGGCGCTAGCTTTCCTGGAGCCGCCAGTGGAATACCACCTTGGTTACGTTTAGGTTCTAACCCGCATCCGTTATCCGGATGGGGGACAGTGCTTGATGGGCAGTTTGACTGGGGCGGTTGCCTCCTAAAAAGTAACGGAGGCGTCCAAAGGTTCCCTCAGCGCGTATAGAAATCGCGTGGAGAGTATAAAGGCATAAGGGAGCTTAACTGCGAGAGAGACATCTCGAGCAGATGCGAAAGCAGGGCTTAGTGATCCGGCGATTCTGAGTGAGAGGGTCGTCGCTCAACGGCTAAAAGGTACCCCGGGGATAACAGGCTTATCTCCTCCGAGAGTTCCCATCGACGAGGAGGTTTGGCACCTCGATGTCGGCTCGTCGCATCCTGGGGCGGTAGCCCGTCCCAAGGGTTAGTCTGTTCGCCTATTAAAGCGGCACGCGAGCTGGGTTTAAACCGTCGTAAGACAGGTTGGTCCTTATCCGCCGTAGACGTAAGAGATTTGAGGGGAGCTGTCCCTAGTACGAGAGGACCGGGATGGACAGACCTCTGGTGTACCAGTTGTCACGTCAGTGGCATCGCTGGGTAGCTATGTCTGGACGGGATAACCGCTGAAAGCATATAAGCGGGAAGCCCACCCCAAGACTAGATCTCTCACTCACGCAAGTGAGGTAAGGCTCCTGGGAGACTACCAGGTTGATAGGCCAGTGGTGTAAGCACGGTAACGTGTTCAGCCTACTGGTACTAATAAGCCGAGGGTTTGACTTTTTGAGTAACCTATCCTGTGCAGTTATCTAAGGGCAAATATTCTAGATTGATTTAGGCTGAGTAATTTTTCCCGGTGGTTAAGGCGGGGAGGAAACACCCGTTCCCATTCCGAACACGGAAGTTAAGCTCCCCAGCGCCGATGGTACTGCAGGGGCAACCCTGTGGGAGAGTAGGACACTGCCGGGATTTTTTATTAGGTTTTGATCGGTGATCTTGACTTTTTTCTTAATCTGTCTAAAATAAGTTAGCTTCCCCGGTAGCTCAATGGTAGAGCGGGTGGCTGTTAACCACTAGGTTGTAGGTTCGAGTCCTGCCCGGGGAGCCACCCCACCCCAATGTTGATAACAGATGGTAATATGAAGATTTCATATGATACCTTGGCTAAAGCGATTTATATTGAATTGGAAAAGAAAAAGGTAGCAAAAACCAGAGAATTTGCACCAGAGGTTTTTCTTGATTTTGACTACAGAGGAAAACTTATAGGTGTTGAATTATTAAATTCAAAAGTCTCAAAGGTATTAAATATTTCTGTTAGATAAATCTTAATTGGAGAAATTTAGGAGATATAACATGGTAGAAGTACCCACACCAAAAACAAATGCCATGCTCATATGTGATTCTGTCATCATCGAAGCAGGGACTAATAAGAAAAGCTTAATAGGAGTTTTTGAAAATATAAATGCCTTTAAGTTTCCATGTGTGCATCATTCCTTGGCCGTATATGTAAAACTTACCGCAACAAAAGGGAGCTATAAATTTAGATTAGAATTAGTGGATTTGAGGAAAGATCTTGTTATAGGAAAGGCAGAAATTCCTAAATTTATAGATATAGATAACCCATTAGGCACACATGAGCTTGTATTCAATCTAGGAGGGTTAAAATTTGAAAGTGCAGGAGAATATGAATTTAGAATCTTTGCAAATGATAAGATATTTGGGCAAAAAACATTTCTAGTAAGGAAAATACCGAAGAGGGAGCATTAAAATGGAGGAAACATATAGACAAATTTTAACCTTAGCTACAGAGAATGAGCAAGAAATAATATTTGAAGATTTAGAAGAAATAGAAAAAGAAAGAAGCTATGAAATTTATCAAACACCAGAATGTGATACTTTTATGCTTAAAACTCCAGAGCCGGTTGAAAAAGAAATCTCCTCTATAGAATTAGCGAAATTAGCTGAAAAGGGGAGAAGTTTTGATTTTCTCTCTGATCCTGGAGAAGATATCTATTCTATAACGGATGGAGAAAGTGTTAAGTAAAAGAGATATTGTATTAATTCCTTTTCCATTCACAGATTTAGCTTCCATAAAAGTACGTCCAGCTGTAGTTATATCGAGTGACTCTGTAAATCAAAATAGTCGGGATATAATTGTAGCTTTTATATCATCTATTCTCCCTACACAAATTAAGGTGGACCCCATTGTCAAGACACGAATTTGCCATATTTAAGATACAGTTGGGCCTCTTGTTTTGATTATTGCTGTCAAAGTACATCTCAGCTGGT
>Ga0307429_1000179_pt1 | contig 45980 bp, 42 predicted proteins | sample SalMarWE160230MG_FD_202151 | JGI IMG/M metagenome (GOLD analysis project Ga0307429, IMG submission 202151) | Salt marsh sediment microbial communities from the Plum Island Ecosystem LTER, Massachusetts, United States - WE1603-230 | ecosystem: Environmental > Aquatic > Marine > Intertidal zone >... | reverse complement strand
AGCATTTCCCTGCCTCCCATCTGGAGAGTGGCTCCAAAACTCCCTCAACGGTTACCCCGGAGCCAACCAAAATATCTCGACAGTAAACCTAAACCTCATCATTAAGGATTAGGGGAAAAGGGTAGCGAGAGCTACCCCTTTCCCCTCCAATACTGGGCAGTGGGTCAATTTGAAATGGGTTATTAAATTTGTGTATAACGTAAGGTAAGGGAATCAGCAAAATGGAAACCCTGAGGGATAGAGATATACGATTGGCCTTGATTAACAGACTCAATGATCTCTATGCTCATGACCCCCATACCCTAATCCTTCAAGAATTCGGCTTGTTTGAACATCGTGTGCGAATTGATTTAGCCGTAGTAAATGGTATGATGCTAGGCTTTGAAATTAAAAGTGATGCGGATACTCTTGAGCGCTTACCTTACCAGCAAGAGATATATAACAAAATATTCGATAAAGTTGTAATTATAGTAGGTGAGTCTCGGGTTAATAAGATTGAAGCCATTGTGCCCGAATGGTGGGGTATTTGGGTAGCATACAACAATGCTAATGGTGTAGACCTGAGAATTGCTCGTGAACCAAGTGAAAATCAAAACGTAGACCCGAATGTATTAGTCCGCTGCCTTTGGAAGCAAGAAGCACTGCAGATTATTAAAGCAAGGCAACTTTATGAAAAGAAGCTGGAGAAAGCTAGGCGCTCGGTTTTATGGGGCATTCTTGCCGATTCAATTCCAGTGGACGAATTAAAAACGCTTGTATTCAGTTGCCTCGTCCAGAGGGACGGCTGGCGCATTGTGTTGCCACAAGGGTCAAATGGTGATTCACACTAATTGAGACCCATTCTCTGGGGCTGCCAGTGTGTGTTCCCGTAGTAGCGCATTGAGCTATTCTCCCATCACCCCAACTATATGCACCACCACTGAATTCGGGCAATGCAACAAGTGTATTACACACGCTACGGAAATTTGCGTAATCACTTGCATCCCATCTCAAGCAAAGCCATTCCGAATCAGTTGCGTATTTAACCTTAGGAGCTACTTTAATACCCATTGTATAATCTATATCCGGTAACACAGGATGAACAGTTGTGTAATCTCCGAAAACTGGTCTACGTTGTATATTCGGGTTGGAGACTAGAGTAGTCCAAGCTTGAAATTCTGAGCGGGGAAAGCGATAAATCGTATAAGGTTGGGCAATCGACTGAGAAGGGAAAGCAGTTGCTGCAATAATCACATTACGGTATTGGCTGATACTGCCAATACTACTTATTGTAGTTATAGCAGAAGTTATAATCGTCCCAAGATGACTAGGCAAGAAGGGCTCGTAGTCAAACACTAGGTCAACTTGACTTAATTGTAGTGAAATACCCTGCACATAATTTCTGAGCCTATTTTCAAGGGATGAGACGTCTTGCCAATCTAAGCTTTGAAGTCTGATGCATATTCCGTTGTCGTTTTCACCCACTACATCTGAAACGACACTATTAAAGCGAGCAGGTCGTCTCAAACCAGATACGGGTATTACTTTGAAGTCCTGTTCAGATAGTTCTGTAAGCAAATTACGTAGGTTATCGGTAGCCGAGACGGTGCTATTTGTCAAATAATTTCTATCGACATCTATCAGTAAGGGTAGCGTTGGTATCCAGCCCTTTTTTATTTGAGTAATCGTTCGTTCCAATAGCTCTGATGTCTTTCTGGGCTGCAGTTCGATTAAGGGCGTCAAATTGGACTTCGCCTGAGGGCTAAGATGTCTTAAAGCAATTAACTCGCCCTCTTTAGCTTTAAGTATGGGTACATAATTGTATGGCATTTTACAAAATACCTCCTGTAATATATTATCTATATGATATTATACCACTACGCAGTAGTAGAATTGAATTTATAAGGGGTGAAAGATGGCTAAGGATGAAAAGACATCTAAACGGGTTGCAAAGGTAGCTTCAAAGCAATTAAGAAGTAAGAAAACTTCTGCTCCTGCAAAAAGCACTGCTGGCTCGGCACTTACTCAAGCACCAGACAGGAAAAGAAAGAAGTAGTAGTTAATCTTTTCGATAAAACCGGTGTTTTATCTTACTCCTTGAGATATTATATTGCCTTTATACACCGGTTTATTGGGATAGAACCACCGGTTAAAGGGAAAGTCTAATGAACGGGAATACTAGTATCATCACAACAGAACAGCGTAATTGGATATTGAAATATAAAGAGGGACAACTTGGCGATTTAAAAAGGATTGATATTTTGCCGAGTAAGTTGTCTGAGACAATTTCAGCTCTCGCTAATGCTGATGGTGGCGAATTATGGATTGGAATTGATGAAGATGAGAAGAAGCGCCGGAGTTGGCGCGGATTTGAAATAGATGAGGACGCAAACGCTCATATTCAAATCTTAGACGAAATATTACAACTTGGAGAAAGTTATTCCTTTGAATTTCTTAAACACCCTACATCAAAAGGGCTTGTATTGCACTTGGAAATCGCAAAGATGAGCGGAATTATATATGCAACTGATGGCATCGCATATATTCGCAGAGGCGGGCATAATCAACCGGTAACTACTGATGCTACGAAGCTTCAATTGGAACGTAACAAAGGTATCGTATCATTTGAAACACATAGAACGAATACAAAACCGGATGTTATTACTGACTCGCTTATTACAAAATATTTCATGGATAATGTCATTCCCTCTGCTAAAGCAGAAGATTGGATGAAGAAACAGCAAGTCATCATTGGTGGAAAGCCCACCGTTGCGGGTGTTGTTTTGTTTGCGGATGAACCTCAAGCCATCTTACCCAAAAGAAGTGGAATCAAGATAGTCCGCTATAAGACAACAGAATTTGGAGAGGGAACAAGAGAAACATTATCAGGCGACCCTATTTCAATTGAAGGGTGCATATACAATCTGATTCAGTCTGCTGTGAGAAAAACTCAGGAAATTATTCAGGGCGTTGTTAAGTGGACTGAGCAAGGCAGAGAGATGGTCAATTATCCACCTGAAACTCTTCACGAGATTATCACAAACGCTGTGCTTCATAGGGATTATAGCATTGTGGATGATATTAGTGTTCGCATATTTGATAATCGGGTAGAAGTTGAAAGTCCTGGAACTTTAGCTGGACACATCACTGAGCGTAACATTCTAAAAGAACGTTTTTCTAGAAACCCCACAATTGTTAGGCTTATAAATAAATTTCCCAACCCCCCAAATAAAGATATTGGAGAAGGTTTAAGAACTGCCTTTGATGCAATGAACAAGATGCGGCTACGTAAGCCTGAGATTCGACAAGGTGAACAATCAGTAACAGTGTACATTCGCCATACTAGATTGGAATCCCCTGAGGAGACTGCTATGAAATATCTCAGGGACAATCCGCAAATCAATAATTCCAAAGCAAGAGAATTAACCGGTGTCCGCTCTGAGAACACAATGAAAGAGGTCTTTGTTAGACTCAAAGCAAGGAATTTAATAGAACGAGTCCCTGGCACTCGTGGCAGAAATTCTGCTTGGCAACTCAAACCTTCTCAACCACGCAAACCTCAACCTGAACCTAGAATTAAGTATGGTCAACAAAAGTTGAAATTGTAAATCGCCAGTTGGTCTAAAGCCCTAGACCCTTTATCAACTTCAACTTCAACCAAAGAGAACCATTCTGAGGGCTGGGTTGCATTATTTTTATAATTGTGGCATAATGGTTAATTAGACCTTTAAATCAGTCCAGTGAGGCTGGTAAGGGGAAATATGTTTAAGCACACCGCAATAGAGGCACCAATTGAGACCTCTTGCCAGTTTGAAGGCAGGAGGTTTTTTAATGCCTGAAAAGGTTCTCCTGACCTCAAGGGAGGTGGGGCGGGCGTTAGCTCGCATTGCTCACGAGATTGTAGAAAGGAATAAGGGTGCGGAGGGTGTTGTGCTTGTAGGCATGCGAACTCGGGGAGTGCCTTTAGCCAAGCGCATAGCTGAAATAATCGAAGGCTTCGAAGGAACCCCAATCCCCGTGGGTACTCTGGACATTGGCCTTTATCGCGATGACATTTCACCTGCGGAATTAAAGCCGGCGAACCAGAGCCGCACTGATATCCCCGCTAGCATCACCGATAGGCGCGTAATCCTGGTTGATGATGTTCTCTATACTGGACGGAGCATTCGTGCCGCTATGGATGCCCTGATGGACATGGGACGTCCGAGCTCTATTCAATTAGCTGTACTTATCGACCGTGGCCATCGAGAGCTTCCCATCCGGGCCGATTATGTCGGTAAAAATATACCAAGCTCTACAGATGAGGAGATACAAGTTCAACTTGAAGAGATTGATGGTGTAGATGAGGTGGTAATCGGGAATCTGGCCAAGGGGGAGCTATTAAGAGGAAATTGAAGGGGGGAGAGGTCGTGAATCTGGCAAATAGAAATCTGGTGACCATAGACGACTTGTCCAACGGGGAAATCGAAGCGCTGTTTTCCCTGGCAGACGAGATGGCGAACTCCCCAAATGAGCAGTCTGGACTATGCCAGGGGAAGATCATGGCCAGCCTGTTCTTCGAGCCAAGCACCAGAACGAGGCTATCTTTTGAAGCTGGGATGCTCAGGCTCGGGGGGCGCATCATAAGTGCAGTGGACATAGGAGCAAGTTCCCTGGCCAAAGGCGAAAGCATTGCTGATATGGCAAAAGTACTCGGAAGCTATGCCGATATAATTGTTATCAGGCATCCCTGGGAAGGAGCAGCCAGGGTGGTTGCCGACTATGCTGGTGTCCCCGTGATAAATGCTGGTGACGGGGGGCATGAACATCCCACCCAGACCTTGTGCGACCTCTATACCATTAGAAAAGAAAGGCAGACCATTAAGGGACTCAGAATTGCTCTGTGGGGAGACTTGAAACATGGGCGAACAGTTCATTCCCTGATCTACGCTTTAGCCAGGTTTGGTGCCACTATCCTTTTCTGCCCCGGCCCAGGGCTTGAGATGCCGGAGCATGTCCTAAGGAGACTAAACACAGAATATAAAGGTGAATTGAAAAGATGCAGGGATTTTAACCAAGAACTTGAAAAGGGGCTATTCCCTATCGATGCCATATACATGACTCCAGTTAGCCCACACCAACTCGCCATGCTGCCTGACATAAGTACCCGAGTGGAACTGAAGGCGGGGGTTGACGCCCTTTATGTCACCAGGCTTCAAAAGGAAAGGCAAGCGCCCACGGTGGAAGAACAGGGACTGAAAAAAGGCTACCCGGTGGTAGATAAAAACCTCCTTAAAGGAAAGGAGTTTAAGAAAACACTTGTTATGCATCCACTACCTCGCGTCGATGAGTTGACTCATGAAGTGGACGCTGACCCCAGGAGCATGTATTTCAAGCAGGCCGCTTACGGAATGCCCGTCAGAATGGCGCTCCTGGCCCTCTTATTGGGTGCCAAGGAAGTCACAATTCCTGAAGAAAAAGATTCCTTTGTCAGGAAGATAGATTATCCCGTTTATAAGCGAGATTCCGGGGTTAAGTGCCCTAATAGAAAGTGTGTCTCAAACCAGGAAACAGAAGTAAGGTACATAAAGCCTGAGTTCAAAATAGTAAGTCGCGAGCCTTTAACTCTGCGGTGTGTCTATTGCGACCATGAGCTTCATCCTCGATATATCGCCAGCTCAGAATGGCATCAACGGAAGTTGGATAGCAAGAAATATCACAGCGCTGATAGCCACTTCGCTCGGAAGATTAACCCAGAAAATCTGATTATTTTTGATTCGGAGAAAGGAGCCCAGTCTCAGGGGTTCAAGCCCAGCAGCTATGCCAGACAATGAGTAAGGAAGCTATCTTTCTGCTTATCCATGGCGGTCATATAATTGACCCCAGCCAGGGCATAGACCAGATTGGTGACTTGCTTATTGCTGAGGGCAAGATTGTGCAGCTAGGTGACACTATTATCCCTGGCGAAGCGAAGAATCTCGATGCCTCGGGACTAGTCGTTTGCCCCGGCTTTATAGACTTACACTGTCATCTTAGAGAGCCAGGCTTTGAGGATAAGGAAACAATCGCCACGGGGACAAAAGCAGCCGCCATAGGTGGTTTTACCACCGTCTGTTGTATGGCAAATACGGAGCCTCCTTTAGATACTCCGGCTGCTGTAGATTGGGTGAAGCAAAAAGCAAGCAAGGATGGCCTGGTTGCCGTTCTTCCCATAGGCTGTATCACTAAAGCTAGAAAAGGCGAGGAATTAACCGATATGGGCGGACTGGCTGAAGCCGGGGTGCTTGCTTTCAGCGATGATGGCAACCCTGTGGCAAGCTCAGAGCTTATGCGTCGTGCCATGGAGTATAGCCGAGACCTGGGCTTGCCAGTCATCGAACATTGTGAGGATAAGACGCTGAGTGACAATGGAATCATAAACGAAGGTCGGGTATCTGCTAAGCTGGGAATAAAAGGAATTCCCACAGCCGCCGAAGAGGCTATGGTAACCCGTGACCTGACTCTGGCAAAGCAGACCAAGGCCAGACTTCACATTGCCCATGCAAGCACCAAAGGCTCTGTGGAGCTTATACGCCGTGCCAAGGAAGAAGGGATTTCAGTAACCGCTGAGGTCACACCCCACCACCTGACCTTAACCGAGGAAAAGATTATGAGTAAAACTTCGAACGAGCCCTTCGATACCAATGCCAAGGTTAACCCACCCCTGCGCACTGAAGAGGATGTCGAAGCCTTAATTGAGGGACTTAAAGACGGGGTGATCGATGCTATCGCCACTGACCATGCACCACATACACTGGCGGACAAAAAGTGCGGGCTGGAGCTGGCTGCTTTTGGCATCAGTGGCTTTGAAACCGCTTTGGGCTGTCTCATGGGCTTGGTGCATGAAGGAAAAATAGACTTGACCATGCTGCTCTCCAAGCTCACCTGTGAACCAGCGAAAGTCATCAGTAGAAATGGTGAACTGGGCACCTTAAAGGCAGGCGCCCCGGCTAATATCACCATACTTGACCCTGACCGGGAATGGATAGTGGATAGCCGCAATTTTGCCTCCAAAGGCAAGAATACCCCTTACGATGGTTATAAGTTTAAGGGCAAGGTGATGGCAACTATATCACGGGGAAAGCTAGTCTACACCGATGATTCCCTTGTCATTGCGAGGAGCGAAGTGACGAAGCAATCTCATGGTTAAGAAAGCGATTTTAGTCCTTGAGGATGGCTCCGTTCATGAAGGCCATTCCTTTGGTGCCGAGACCACTGCCTATGGTGAAGTAGTCTTCAGCACCAGCATGACCGGCTACCAGGAGATGCTCACAGACCCCTCTTATGCCGGTCAAATTCTTGTCCCTACCTATCCCTTAATTGGCAACTACGGCATCAACGAATCCGACTTTGAATCCAGGCAAATCCAGGTGAGGGGCTTTACCGTTCGAGAATATTGCTCCCAGCCCAGTCACTGGCAAAGCACCCGGACTTTGCACGAATTTCTGCTGGCTTATGGCATTCCCGGCATCAGCGGCATAGATACCCGTGCCTTAACTCGCCGCCTGAGGTCAAGCGGGGTGATGATGGGAATTATTACATCGGAGATGGCTGCTGAAGAGGCATTAAAAGAATTGGAAAGCTTGCCTAAATACGATGTCATTGATTTCGTTCACCAGGTTAGCACCGAGAAGGCATACGAGTGGCAATCCAATGCGCCTGCCACTGCGACCCTGCTTTCTCAGTCATTGCGAGGAGCGTCAGCGGTTGCGAGGCGAAGCCGAAGCAAACTCGGCGAGATTCCTCGCTCACGCTCGGAACAGGCTCCGCAATCTCTTAAAATCCTGGTTATCGACTACGGCTTGAAATACAACATACTGCGTATCTTGAGCCACCTCGGCTGCCAGGCAAGTGCTGTCCCGTGTACAGCTCCAGCAGAAGATGTCTTGGCCTTAAATCCCGATGGCATTGTCCTTTCCCCCGGCCCGGGCGACCCTGCCCTTCTCGATGATATCACGGACACGGTAAGGGAGCTTATAGGACGAAAGCCAATAATGGGTATCTGTCTGGGGCATCAGCTTATAGGTAAGGCTTTAGGAGCACAGACATTTAAATTGAAGTTTGGGCATCGTGGCGGCAACCATCCCGTGCGGGATTTAGCCACCGGCAGAGTTTATATCACTGCCCAGAATCATGGCTATGCCCTGGACGCCGATACCTTAAAGGAAGGGCTCGAGGTAAGCCACATAAACTTAAACGACGGCACGGTGGAGGGCCTTCGCCATCGAGACTTGCCCATCCTCTCCATCCAATACCACTCCGAAGCCTCCCCTGGCCCCTGGGACAACCGATACCTATTTGAGAGATTTCTGGAGATGGTGAGGCACGAAGAATGAGTTCCACGAGAGACATATTAGATGGTCTCAAGGAATTTTATAGAGACCTTAAAGATTATGAAGAGCTACATCACGAGGAGAGGGAGTCTAAATCTGGAAAGGAGTTGCGCGAAAAGATTGTCCGTAACAGTGGAAAATTCAAGCCTATCGTTGTCAATATTACAAAAACGCGGTACGTAAGAGCACCCGGATCGGGCATACCCTACGACATATGGTCTGAGGGCTTCAGTATGTGGGTATCCCACACACACTTTTTTCTTAATACACTAATAGACTCAGTAAACCAAACAATTGGTACGCTAGAAGGGAAAAGCTCTTATAAGCCCTCCAAGTATGAGCTTACAAGCTCTATCTATTGGATTGACCGGTTTGTCCGCTGGAGGGCAATATCCGTTATAAGTTGGGCTAAGACGCATCGTTTGGTAAGCGTTATAATAACTTTGATTATGCTCATCGCAGCTATTTTATGTATATTGGAGTATTTATCTTGATGTCCAAAATATCTAAAGTCTTAGTAATCGGCTCGGGGCCGATAATCATCGGGCAGGCGGCGGAGGTCTTTGAGCTTAAGGAGGTATTGTTATGAATAAGTTAGACCGTATAACCATTGACCCTCAAGTGTTTCAAGGAGAACCTTGCATAAGGGGATTGAGAATTCCTGTTTCATTAATTATCAAGCTCATTTCAGCAGGCAAGACTCCAGAGGATATTCTTAGGGATTATCCAGAGCTGGAAAGCGAAGATATCAAGCAGGCTTCTGAAAAGGAGATTAGGAAGCAGTTATGTGGAACACCTGAGGAAGTTGCTCCACATATTATACGAGTGGCACGAGAATTTCGGTATCAAGGCTTTAGTTATGAGGGGGGGGAAGAACGCATTCCATCAGGCAAATTCTCTAAATATATTTCTATACATCGCATTACAGGTTGGTTAGACCCCCACGAATTTTTAATAAGGGGTGACCAAGGGTTACCCCATGAAGTCTTGCCACACTTCATAGGCGGCATAGTTCTTCAGCCTCTCCCTAATAGCAGGACTCTATTTATAGCAAGATATAGTACATCCTCTTGTTCGGATTGCGATAGTTCTTATTTCGATAATTTCTTGCATAGGCTCTCGTCAGAGATGAAAAACATAGGTTTTGAGGAAACTACAGCTAGAAAGGCTTGGCGAGCGTTCAAAGAAGTTTTGTCATTCGCAAAGAAAGTCATACCTTTTTAGGAAGGAGGTAGTTGACGATGCCAAGGAAAGTCTGGAAGCCAATCATAGATGGTGAGGTGCACACAATCGAGGCGAAGGCAAGTGGATTGTCAGGCAGCGGTGAGCTTTACGTTGATGGTAAGATCGTAGATGCTTGGGGTCTTAGCTGGACCGGTGGTGGCACAAGACATTTCGAAGTCGCCGGTAAGTCCGCCATTCTTAAATCCACAGCATTTTCCTGGGCCCTCATAATTGATGGTCAAAAAGTGAAGAAATAGCATAAAAGGAGGAGCTATCTTGAAGCCATCTAAAGTACTGGTCATTGGCTCGGGGCCGATAATCATCGGGCAGGCGGCGGAGTTCGATTATTCCGGGACTCAGGCATGCCGGTCGCTTCGGGAGGAAGGCGTGACCACGGTCCTGGTGAACTCGAACCCGGCCACCATCATGACCGACGAGGGCATTGCCGATATCGTTTATATCGAGCCGCTCACCGTGGAAGTCCTGGCTCGCATAATTGAAAGGGAACGCCCCGATGGCTTATTGCCCACGCTGGGAGGACAGACAGGACTCAATTTGGCAGTGGAGGTAGCCGATGCCGGCATACTGGATAAATATAACGTGAGGATGCTGGGAACACCCTTAGAGACGATAAAGAAGGCCGAGGAAAGGTCTTTATTCAAGCAGCTTCTTGTTGATATCGGCGAGCCCGTGCCCGCAAGCGCCACGGTGCAGTCGGTAAAGGAAGCGAAGGAACTGGCAAGCTCCATTGGCTTGCCTCTTATTGTGCGTCCTTCCTACACCCTGGGGGGCACTGGTGGTGGCATCGCCCTCACCATGAAAGAGCTTGAGCAGATTGTTGCTAATGGCCTGGATTCCAGCATGAGCCACGAGGTCCTGGTGGAACAGTGTGTCTTAGGCTGGAAGGAACTAGAATACGAAGTTATGCGGGATGCTGCTGATAACTGCATTACCGTGTGTAATATGGAAAACATTGACCCTATGGGGGTGCATACCGGGGATAGTATTGTAGTAGCCCCTAGCCAGACTCTCACTGATAAAGAGTATCAGATGCTCAGGTCGGCCAGCCTGAGAATCATAAGGGCTTTGGGAATCGAGGGTGGCTGTAATATACAGTTTGCCTTGACCCCCAGTCCAATAGTGGCGGAAAAATGGGCCCCGGACCAGAAGGGAGTTGCCAAAAGCGAATATCATGTAATTGAAGTCAATCCACGTGTCAGCCGCAGCTCGGCTTTAGCCAGTAAAGCTACTGGCTATCCTATTGCCCGGGTGGCTGCCAAAATAGCCATAGGCAAGAGGCTTGATGAAATACCTAACAAGGTCACGGGCAAAACATTGGCGTCTTTTGAGCCAGCCCTGGATTACTGCGTAGTCAAGATTCCCAGGTGGCCCTTTGATAAATTTGCTTCGGGTGACCGAAAAATTGGCAGCCAGATGAAAGCCACTGGCGAGGTAATGGCCATTGACAGGTGTTTTGAGGCTGCTATACAAAAGGCGGTGCGCTCCCTGGAATTCGACAAACGCACCCTGCTCTGGGAAGACCCCGGTTGGAGTAAAGGGAAAGGGCTTAATTCCTACCCGCTTCACCCTAACGACTTAAGACTATGGGCGGTTATGGCGGCGCTGCGAAGGGAAGCCGCGCCTGAAGAGCTATCCCAGCTCACTGGAATAGACCCCTGGTTTATTTATAAGTTCCAGAATATTGTGGACATGGAGAGGAAGCTTCTTTCCGAACCGTTGAAACCGGAGCTTCTATGGGAGGCGAAGAGGCTCGGCTTTTCCGATGAACAAGTGGGCACTTTGGCCGATAGGTTGCCGGAGCAGGTAAGGCAAATTCGCCACGAATGGCAAATCCGCCCGGTGTATAAGATGGTGGATACCTGTGCTGCCGAATTTGATGCTGAAACCCCTTATTTCTACAGCGCTTATGAAAAAGAGAATGAAGCCAAACCGTTGTCAGAAAAGAAAGCTGTGGTCATCAGCAGCGGGCCTATACGCATCGGGCAAGGAATTGAGTTTGACTATTGCTGCGTCCATTCAGCCTGGGCGCTTCAAGAGGCAGGAATAAAGAGCATCTTGGTCAACTCTAATCCCGAAACAGTCTCCACCGATTTCGACACCAGTAACCGCCTCTACTTCGAAGCTTTGGACGAGGAAAGCATCCGAGATATACTTGAGAATGAGAGTAATAACGGTTCTGCTCCAGCATCTATCGTCCAGCTCGGTGGACAAACACCCATTAATTTGGTTGGGCTCTTAGCTCGCAACAATTTGCCAATACTCGGCTCGAGTGCCGAAGCTATAGACATCGCTGAAGACCGTCATCGCTTTGAAGATTTCCTGGACAGATTAGGTATTCCTCAACCGCCGGGGGCTGGAGTGACATCCATTGAAGAGGCGCTAAATGTAGCCAGAAACCTAGACTATCCGGTCTTAGTGCGCCCTAGCTATGTTCTGGGGGGCCGGGCTATGGAAATCGTGTACAACGAACCTGAGTTAACCCGCTACCTGACACTAGCTCTGGAGATGGATAGCCAGCATCCTGTGCTTATTGATAAATATTTCCAGGGTAAAGAAGTCGAGGTAGATGCCATTTGCGACGGGGAAAAGGTTCTTATTCCTGGCGTGATGGAGCATATTGAAAGAGCTGGCGTACATAGCGGTGACGCCTTATCTATTTACCCGGGAATCAATCTCACTCAAGCCGAAGTAAATGCCATGGTGGATTACACCACCAGAATCGGGTTGGCTCTGGGAATTAAAGGGTTGATGAACGTCCAGATGGTAATCATGAGGGACCCAGCACTCAACTCGTTGAGTGCTGGGCGCTCAACGGTATATGTTTTTGAGGTAAATCCCCGCGCCAGCCGAACCGTGCCTTTTATCTCCAAGGTAACCGGCGTGCCCATGGTAAGAATTGCCACTAAGGTCATGGCCGGGATTAGCCTCAAGGAGCAAGGCTATGAAGGTGGCCTATGGAGGAGACAAAACTTGGTAGGTATAAAGGCTCCCGTTTTCTCTATGTCCAAATTGATTGGAGTAGATAGCTACCTTGGTCCTGAGATGAAATCCACAGGCGAGGTTATGGGGATTGATTACAGCTTTGAGGCAGCCTTGGTTAAGGCACTTTTAGCTGCTGGATTGATGCTGCCTCAAGGAGGTAGCCTGCTACTTAGCATTGCAGACAAGGATAAAGATGAAATCTCGCCCTTGATCAAACAACTGCATTCCCTTCACCATGAGCTCTACGCCACAGAGGGGACCGCAGAGATGATTGAATCTATGGGACTCCCGGTAAAAATGGTGACCAAGAAGTTAAGCGAGGGACATCCTAACGTCGTTGATGTTATTCAAGATAATTCTGTGAGCGGAGTGATTAATACTATCACTGGAGGGCGCATCCCACTAAAAGATGGGTTAGATATCAGGCGTGCCGCTGCAGAAAAGAGGATACCATGCTTCACATCATTAGATACCGCTCGGGTAGCTATAGGAGCGCTGGCAAATAGTGGCCAACTCTTTAACGTTCAACCACTCAGGGAGTACTTAAGAAAATCAAAAGGCAAAAGTTAAAAATCAAAATTACAATTCAAAATGGGGAAATGCCTCGTTTTTGATTTTTGCTCTGTCATTTTGCTTTTTTATCTTTAAACTTTGATATTGTTTAGGTTTTAGCATGAAACAAACCTTGTGCTCCGTAGCTTCTAATGTGGAGGTCATGCCCGGCATACACCTCATGTGGATTGAGACGCCAGATATAGCGGTGGCGGCTCAACCCGGCCAATTCATCACAGTGCGGTGTGGGGACCTTACATTACGCCGCCCTTTCAGCGTCCATAAAGTTTCATCCCGAGAGATTGCCCTCTTATTTAAGATAGCGGGCAAAGGCACCCTCTGGCTTTCACGGCGCCAAACAGGCGAGAAAATAGACATCCTAGGCCCTTTGGGCAAGGGTTTTAGTATCGAGCCAGGAGCAAGGAACCTGCTGCTGGTGGCTGGAGGAATTGGCATCGCTCCGCTGGTTTTCTTGATGCAACATGCTTCGTCACAACACCAGATAACTTTAATTCATGGGGCGAGCACTGCTGTTCATCTGTATCCCTTTTCTTCTGCGGGCAAGAAGAGAAGCGAACTCCCGCCTTTACCAAAAGAAGTTCAATTTGTTCCCGTCACTGAAGATGGCAGTATGGGCAAGAAAGGCATGGCCACGAATATCCTGCCTGATTTCTTAGACTGGGCTGACCAAGTGTATGCCTGTGGTCCAGCGGATATGTATAAGGCGATGGCCCTCACCCTTAATTCCTTTCCCTTGGAGGGAGAGGATAAAGGTGAGGGTGAGAAGCAAAGTAACCTCAAACTAAGAAAATGCCAGGTTTCCCTTGAGGTGAGGATGGGATGTGGTTTTGGAGCTTGCTATAGCTGCACTATAAATACCAAGAAAGGCTTAAAACAAGTATGCCGTGATGGACCTGTATTTGAATTAGACGATATCATATGGCAGGAGGTAAGAATATGACTGTAGTAACTAAAGACATCGCACTTCAATCAAAAGGTAATTGCGACATTATCGATATAACCTCTCAGGTGGCAAAGAATTTAGAGGAATCTGGGGTTAATAGCGGAATAGTCACTTTGTTTATAGTCGGTTCGACGGCGGGAATAACCACCATAGAGTACGAGCCAAATCTAGTTTCCGATTTTAAGAATATGTGGGATAGGGTGATACCCCAGAATATTCCTTATGAGCATAATAAAACTTGGGGGGATGGGAACGGCCATTCCCACGTGCGTGCTTCCACGCTTGGAGCTTCGCTAATAATACCTTTTGTGAACAAGAGGTTAACTCTGGGCACCTGGCAGCAGATAGTTTTCGTGGATTTTGATAATCGCCCAAGGTCCCGAAAGCTTACTATTCAGATATTAGGTGAGTAGGCAAAATTACAGGACATTCCCGCGAAAAGCCACCTGAATCTTCCATCCACTTCACCCTGCATTCCTATTTAAAACAGCAAGCAATTCTTTTAGGGGCAAAGTATTTAATATATGCTGCGGCTCACACCAAGCCCGCCGTGCAACACCAACCCCGAATCGCATAAAGCCCAGATGAGCAATGCTATGAGCATCGGTCCCGATGGCGAGCTTTACCCCTACATCTCTGGCACGGAAAGCATGAATATCTTTTAAATCAAGGCGGTCAGGCATGGCGTTAATCTCCATAATCTTATTATACTTAGCTGCTGCCCGGAAGATGGCTTCTAAGTCTATGGCTACGGGCTCACGCTCTCCTATAAGGCGGCAAGTAGGGTGGGCAATCATATCAACATCGGGATTTTCTATGGCGTTTATTACCCTCCGGGTCATCTTTTCTTCACTTTGGTTCATGGCGGAGTGCACAGCAGCAATCACTATATCCAATTCAGACAGGATTTCGTGTGGCAGGTCTAAGCTGCCATCCGCCCGAATATCAACCTCAATGCCAGTAAGCACATGAAACCCGGTTAAACGCTCGTTAAGAGCTTTGATTTCAGCAACCTGCTTCCTCAGCCTCTCCACATCGAGACCGTGAGCAATAGCACGTCCAGCGGAATGTTCCGTGATTGCGATATATTGATAGCCCATATCTTTGGCAGCCAGAGCCAGTTCCTCAATGGAATCATGTCCATCGCTCCATTCGGTATGCGCATGAAGGTTACCCTTTATGTCGGATAACTCCACGAGCTTTGGTATAGCTCCCTTCTCGGCCTTCTCTATTTCACCCTGAGCTTCTCTGAGTTCTGGTGGGATATACTGAAGCCCCAGCCGATGATAGAATTCTTCCTCCGTAGAAAATTTTTCCAGCTTGTCTGTAGCTACAATAGTTATACCATACTCGCTCAGCTTTAATCCCTGCTTACGACCTCTTTCTCTCAGGGAAATGTTATGCTGTTTATTTCCGGTAAAATACTGAAGCAAGGAACCAAAGGAATCATGGTCCACCATCCTCAAGTCAACCTGCAATCCGCCGCTGACAATAACAGTGGCCTTGGTCGACCCCTGGGCCAGCACCTGCCCTACGTGAGGCAGGGCAACAAAAGCATCTATAACCTCCTTGGGATTATCAGCAGTGCCCATCAGATCAATATCACCCAATGTTTCCCGAAAGCGCCGTAAGCTGCCAGCGGGAGTGAGATTTCTCACACCGGGGACAGAGTGGAGGGCGCCTAGGATTTCCTCGACAATGGGCAGAGCTTCGCCAATGGGGATACGCTGGTCTTTGCGGCGCAAAGCCTGGATTTGGTGCAGGATATTATCAGCGGTCTTCTCGCCAAGGCGGAAGAGTTGAGCCACGCGTCCCTCATTGATTGCTCGTTCCAATTCATCCGCCGAGCTTATCCCTAATTCGCGGGAAAGCTTGTTAGCCGTCTTAGGACCAATCCCTGGTATGGCCAGGAGATTAGTCACCCCTTGGGGAAACTCAGCCTTCAGATCCTCATAATAACCCAGCCTACCGGTCGTTATCAGCTCGGTGGCCTTTTTAGCGATTGCTTCACCCACGCCGGGAATACCCTGTAAGTCCTCCCCTTCGTCAATCATAATCATTAATTCCCTAGGGTGGTACTCAATAGCTCTGGCTGCCTTCTGATAGGCACGGATCTTAAAAACATTCTCCCCCTTAAGCTCCAGAAGGTCAGCAATGTCCTGAAATACCTTGGCCACTTCGCTGTTTTTCATGGCTTTGCTCGCCCTTTCCCGTTCTTTGTTTATTATACCCTTGTTTCCCAAGCCTGTGACAGCTGAAAGTGCTTCCCATCGTCTCACTCCGATGAAATCGGAGCTCCATGTCATTTTGAACAGATTGTCTGAATAGTCGTTTGTGGTATACAATACCATTAGAAGGCACTTTGGAATCATGGATTAATAAAAAGGCGTAATCCGTCGCAACTGGCATGCAAAAGTACATCAAAAACAGGATGATAGGGGGCTATGACCTAAACCTTATTGCGGTGGTCTGTATATCCACGCTGGTATTAGTCCTGAAACGTTACTATCCTTTAAACATCGATTTTCCCCGGGCAACGGAGCTCATTTATTTTCTGCTTATCCCTCTGGCGGCGGGCTTTTTGTTTTTTCGGGATAAGCCCTGGGATTATGGCATCCGCATTGGCCGTTGGAAACAGGCGATAATCATAACCGCAGTCTGCCTTGCTGCCATGGCGCTGATTCTCTATGCGGTCAGTAAAAGGCCCGAGTTTTACTCTTACTACCACAGGTATAGCATATACTGGCCAGAATTTCTGCTCAACTCCGCACTATACATGTTTGCCTGGGAGTTTATATTCCGTGGATATACGTTCTTTGGTCTGGAAAAATCGATAGGGAAAAACGCCATCTTTGTGCAGACCATTCCTTTTGTGCTGCTTCATTTTGGCAAGCCCTTTTTAGAGACGCTGGCCTGCATCCCCGGCGGCTTCATTATGGGTTACGTAGCATACAGAACGAGGTCATTTTTGCCTTGTTTCGTCATTCACTTCGGCAGCTACGTAATGATGTATCTTTTTGCTTACTAGGGCATTGGTGCAGTGCTGACGTTATGCTTAGAACGGTAAGTAGGGGAGTATCTTATCAGGGTACAGGGCGAACATAATGCCGATGAGTATTGGCCAGTGGGCAATGTACATCACCAGCGGATGTCTTCCCGGGAATGCCAGCACTGAGGCAACAGGGTGGCTGAATTCAGGAATATGGATTCGTCTATTTCCTTGTGGATACAGCATTTTCCCGCCAAACATCCCCACAAGAAATATGCCAAAACACGGCACCAGCGGCCAGTAATCCATCGTGTCGAAGTGATATGGCCTCAGTCCCAGCCAGAGCAGCCAGGGAAAGTCGACAAAAATCCTTTGTTCCAGCAGATAAATGCCTAGTGCTATCATAGCAGCACCGAGTATCAAATTTATGTAGCGGAATCTTAAAAAGAAAGGCGCGAGTATGAATGCAATCCCGAAGAAGTGGAGTATGCCAAATCGGACATACTGATCCGGGGCGATTAGCCATGTTAGCAGAGTAATCACCATACCCCATCCGAATATTTTTAGGCCTCTGAGCATGAAGCTCGACCTTTTCTTTGATGCTCTGGAATGGCTGATTGTGAGCGATACTCCGGCAAGGGTGATAAAAACGCTGACGTTTACGATGGTAATCCACCACCAGAACCCTTTATATGGGCCGGGCACTCCAGTATTTTGGATACCAAGGTAGTTAAGCACAAAGAGTACGTCGAAGACTATCATTATTATTATGGCAACAGTGCGTACGACGTCTATCTCCCAGAAACGTTTATGTGTACTTAGATAACCAGCAGTTGTGCGTGCCATTCGTCAAATTGCGGCACGATTGTATCATGCCTTGAGCAATCACTCAACATCAGACCTCACGCCAGCTTTCTTGATGGTGTTTGAATGACAGATTTTGACTTAGGCTGGGGATTGAAGCATTGTAGTTGGAGCTACCGCCAAGTACTTGAGTTTAAAAATTAGACTGGCAATCACTTTCGCAGTGCCTTCTTGCCAATAACCTCATGCCCGACATACCACCTCCGGATAGCCTCAACTACCTCCTCAGGGCGATCCAGGACTCTCAATAGGTCGAAATCACTCTCAGAGATATACTTCCTGGATAAGACGGAGCTCCGCAGCCAACCCAGAAATCCCTTCCAAAATTCGCCCTTAAACAACACTACGGGAAAAGGTCTTATCTTGTGGGTCTGCATCAAAGTCAGGATCTCTGTCACCTCGTCAAGCGTGCCCAGGCCACCCGGCATTATGACAAAGGCCACGGCATATTTCACCAGCATGACTTTACGAGTAAAAAAGTGATTGAACGTTATCGACCTTGTGGTGTAAGCATTACAGCCCTGTTCTTCGGGAAGGGAGATATTCAGCCCGACCGATGTAACCCCAGCCCTTTGTGCACCTTTGTTGGCTGCCTCCATTACGCCCGGTCCTCCACCAGTTACAATTGAGAAGCCCAACTGTCCAAGCCGATAGGCTATTTCTTCCGTCTCCGCATATAGCTCGTCCTCCACTCCCAATCTGGACGAACCATATATGGTCACTGCCGGCTCAATACCGGAGAGATTATCAAAACCCTCTACAAATTCGCCTATTATTCGAAACATCCGCCAGGATTCTTCCTTGGCCAGTTCATTTATCTCATATCCGTTCGACATATCGCCTCCCTTAAAAAGCACACATGGCACCCAGCTGAACTGCGTAGAATGGCTGGCGCAGCCTTGACTTTGAATTTTATCACTGTTTGCTTTCTGCGGGCAAGCTGCACCCAGTGCGATGCGAGATAATAGTTGTTTCTGCCTTGATTTCTCTTGTTGATGCAGGATATAATTCGTCGCTTGGGAGTGAAAATTGCCGTTAGTGGTAAAGGGGGGGTAGGCAAAACGATGTTAGCCTCTCTCCTTTCCACCACACTTACCCAGTCTGGATACTCTGTCCTGGCCATAGATGCCGACCCAAATGCTACTCTGGCAGGCGCTCTCGGCTTTCCCCGCGCAGAGAAGATAATCCCCATATCTGAGATGGGAGACTTGATTGAAGAAAGGACAGGGGCACGTCCTGGCCAGGCAGCACCTTACTTCAAATTAAATCCCAGGGTTGATGATATACCGAAAAAGTATTGGGTGGAACATAATGGAATCAAATTAATGGTAATGGGACGGTTAAAAAAGGTGGTAGTGGTTGTTATTGTCCCGAAAATGCCTTGCTGGAAGCTTTAATTTTCCACATACGCCTGCGGAGGGATGAAGTAGTCATAATAGATATGGAGGCCGGAATAGAGCATTTAGGGCGGGCAACAGCGAGAGCGGTGGACAAGATGATTATTGTGGTGGAACCAGATAAAGGGAGTATTGATACAGCCTACAGGATAAGGGAGCTGGCAAAAGACATAGGTTTGGAAAACATCGCAGTGGTGGCTAACAAGATTCGCAGTGAACAGGACAAGGATTTTCTTATTGCCACCATGCCCGATTTTGAATTTTTGGGCTTTATTCCCTACGACCAGAGCATAATAGAAGCTGGTCTTGGCAATCTTCCCCTCATCAATTCAAGTCCAGAGGTCATCAGCCAAGTGCAGGATATTGCGGAACGTCTTAGTGCTGTCAAGACGGGCAGTACCGATAAACCGATAAGTTAAGAAAGGAGGTTTAGATGACGGCAAAGATAATTTCGGGAAACGAAGTAGCCAAGGAGATTAGGGCTGAGTTAAAAGAGCGAGTATCAAAGCTCAAGGAACAGGGCATAACGCCGGGCCTGGTCATGATTCGCGTGGGAGAGGACCCAGCATCCGTTTCCTACGTCTCGGGCAAGGAAAAGGCGGCTGATGAGATAGGCGTGTGGTCACAAACCATCGTCCTGCCCGAAGTCGCCTCGGAGGCGGAACTCCTCTCCAAAGTGGAGGAAATGAACAAAGCAGAGCATGTTGACGGTATACTGGTTCAATTGCCCTTGCCAAAACACATTAATGCAGATAAAGTGCTAAATCTCATCGACCCAGCTAAAGACGTGGATGGCTTCCACCCTGTCAACGTGGGCAAGATGCTCATCGGAGACCCCTATTTCATGCCCTGCACGCCGCATGGCGCGGTGGAGTTAATGATCCGCAGCGGCAACCCCCCCGAAGGCAAACACGTGGTCATATGCGGCCGAAGCAACATAGTAGGCAAGCCTCTCATGGCCATGCTGGTGCAGAAAAACAAGCGTGCCAATGCCACTGTGACCGTCGTCCACACCGGGACCAAAAACATGGCCGAAATCACCAGACAGGCGGATATCCTGGTTGCCGCAATGGGCTCTCCGGAGGTCATTAAACCGGACATGGTCAAAGAGGGGGCAGTTGTTATCGATGTCGGTGTAAACCAGGTGGGCTGGAAACCCAGCAAGAAGGACCCCAGCAAGCAGGTCCGCGACCTCAGGGGGGATGTAGAGTTCGAGACGGTCAAAGAGAAAGCCAGCGCTATTACCCCGGTGCCCGGAGGGGTTGGCCCCATGACTATCACCATGCTTATGGTCAACGCCGTGACTGCAGCGGAGAGAAGAGCAAGGATCTAGGTTTTGACGAACTTGATTTCCACTGTCGAGATGGTATATACTTCGCCGTTCGCGACATGAAAATCGCTGTTAGTGGCAAGGGAGGGGTAGGCAAAACATTATTGGTGGCCTTCCTTTCTACCACCTTTGCCAAATCTGGGTATTCAGTTTTAGCAATAGACGCTGACCCAAATGTTAATCTAGCTTCCGCTTTTGGCTTCCCTAACCCCGAGGAAATAACGCCTATATCCAAGATGGATGACCTTATTGAGGAAAGAACAGGAGCGAGGCCCGGTCAAATGGCACCCTATTTCAGGTTAAATCCTAAAGTCGATGATTTGCCAGACAAATACTCACTAAGACGTGACAGGATCAAGGTAATGGTCATGGGGCCGATCAAGGCAGCTGGTAGTGGTTGTTATTGCCCTGAAGGCGCTTTGCTGGAGGCCCTGGTTGCCTATTTGCTTCTTGAAGTGGATGAGATGGTTATCTTGGATATGGAGGCTGGCATAGAGCACTTGACACGTGGAACAGCGAAGGGTGTAGATAAACTGATTATAGTAGTAGAACCAAGCAGAAGAAGCGTTGAGACGGGCTACAGGGTGAGAGACTTAGCCTTAGAGATAGGTCTGTCTAATATCGGAGTGGTGGGCAATAAGATTCGAAACGAAAGTGAAAAGGGTTTCCTTATCTCCAACATGGCAGGCTTTGAATTCCTCGGATTTATTCCTTACGACGAAGGCATAATAGCCGCTGACATTGCTGGTTCCTCCCTCGTTGATGCTAGTGAGGAGGTTATGAAAGAGGTGAATAGCATTATGGCCCGGCTCACTAATCAGTAAGGCAACCATTGCCGGATTATCAATAATATAAAATAGCGAAGGAGGCTACTATGGCATATGATGCAACCAAGATGAAGGACTGGCAGATCTCGGAAGCTGCCGAAGAAAACATGCCGACGCCTGATGAATGGCGGGAAAGACTCAACCTGCAGAAGGATGAAATTATTCCTTACGGGAGACTGAGCAGGCTTGATTTCATGAAGATTATCGAGCGCCTCAAGGGCAGGCCGGACGGCAAGTACATCGAGGTAACTGCCATAACTCCCACGCCACTAGGAGAAGGGAAAACAACCACCTTGATGGGTATTCTGGAAGGCCTGGGCAAGCGGGGCAAGAACGTGGGCGGTTGTATACGGCAACCCTCAGGCGGTCCAACTATGAATATCAAGGGTACTGCTGCCGGGGGAGGCAATGCACTGCTTATTCCCATGACTGAATTTTCCATGGGGCTTACTGGTGACATTAACGACATAATGAATGCCCACAATCTGGCCATGGTGGCGCTTACCGCTAGAATGCAGCATGAGCGCAACTACAATGACGAAGAGCTAGCCAAGCGCAGCAAAATGCGCCGCCTGAATGTTGACCCTACCAGGGTGGAGATGGGTTGGATTATGGACTTCTGCGCCCAGAGCCTCAGGAATATCGTAATAGGCCTCGGTGGTCGTATGGACGGCTACACAATGCAGTCCAAGTTCGGTATTGCCGTGAGCTCCGAGCTTATGGCTATGCTATCTATTGTCACGGACCTGGCGGACCTGCGCAAGAGGATGGACGAGATTACCGTAGCGTTTGACAGGGATGGCAATATTGTTACCACCAAAGACCTGGAGGTGGGAGGTGCCATGACCGCCTGGATGCGCAATACGATCAACCCCACAATGATGTGCACGGTGGAATACCAGCCTTGTATGGTACATGCCGGTCCCTTTGCTAATATCGCTGTGGGGCAGTCTTCCATCATCGGTGACCGTATCGGGCTGAAGATGTTTGACTATCATGTCACCGAGAGCGGCTTTGCTGCAGACATAGGATTCGAAAAGTTCTGGAATGTAAAAAGCCGACTCAGCGGTCTCAAGCCGCATGTGTCGGTACTTACCACCACCATCAGGGCACTGAAGATGCATGGTGGCGGCCCCAAGGTAGTGGCTGGTCTGCCCCTGCCCGAGTCCTACACTAAGCAAGACCTGGGGCTTCTGGAGAAGGGCATTCCCAATATGCTGCACCACATCAACACCATCAGGACGTCAGGCATCAATCCCGTGGTCTGCATCAACTCCTTCCACACCGACACTAAGGAAGAGATTGCCATGGTGCGCAAGGCAGCCGAGGCAGCCGGGGCACGCTGTGCGCTCAGCGAACACTGGCTCAAGGGTGGTGATGGTGCCCTGGAGCTTGCTGATGCAGTTATAGAAGCCTGCGAAGAGAAGAACGATTTCAAGTTCCTTTACCCTATGGAAATGAAGCTGCGAGAGCGGGTGGACAAGATTGCCAAAGTGGTCTATGGAGCCGATGGAGTGTCATGGACTGCGGATGCTGAGGCCAAGGCCAAGATGCTCGAGTCCGATTCTAAATATGATGAATACGCTACCATGATGGTGAAGACCCATCTGAGCCTGACACATGACCCGACCATTAAGGGTACCCCTAAAGGATGGACTCTGCCTATCCGCGACGTGTTGATTTACTCCGGGGCGAAATTCCTCTGCCCCTGCGCCGGGACAATAAGCCTGATGCCAGGGACCAGCTCCAATCCGGCCTTCAGAAGGGTAGATGTTGATACGAAGACTGGCAAGGTACAAGGGCTCTTTTAAAGGATGGTGGCCCGGTCTGGGAAGATAACTTCTGATTTACGATATTCTCTCCCTCAAGGGAGAGAATAAGGGGGAGGGTACTGGTAAAAGTTAAAAGCGTTTCTTTGACGATTGATGGTAAGACAGTAGAAGCTGCCCCAGGTGAAAAGGTCCTGTGGGCAGCTCTGGATAATGACATCTACATCCCCAACCTTTGCGCCATTCGGGAAAGGAGCGAGCCTTTTGCTTCTTGCCGCCTCTGCTTTGTGGAGGTCGAAGGTAAAGATACGCCAGTTACAGCCTGTACTACGCCCGTGACAGAAGGAATGGTGGTCAATACCAGAGGGGCAAAGGCATTGAGGCTAGCCCGAACCGCTTTAGAATTGCTCCTAGCCAGTCTCCCTGTGGATTGCGCCCATTGCCTAAAAAATGGCTCTTGTGAACTTCAGAGAATAGCCAAGCATCTCGGCGTGAAGCTCAAAACAAAAAGGTTCAGGAAAATACTGCCTGAGCTACCCATAGATTCTAGCAGTCCCCTATTCACTTATGACCCTAATAAGTGTGTGCTCTGCGGCAGATGCGTTTGGGTATGCCAGGAAAAAGTGGGCAAAGGAACCATCGGTTTTGCTCACCGTGGCTTCCGAAGGATGGTCACCACTTTTGGGGATGAGCCCATGGGTAGGTCCAGTTGTCAGGACTGTAGTGAGTGTGTTGCCGTTTGCCCTGTTGGCGCCCTCGTATTTCGTGAGATTATATAAAGCTCTTCGTTTCTCAATCTATACCATCTCGCCCCAGCTTCTACCCAGCTTGATGTCTATTTTCACAGGGACACAAAGCTCAAAGGCTCTGGACATAAGCTCAGCAACCAAGGATTTCATTTCACCCACTTCCTCCTCGGGTACCTCGAAGAGCAATTCATCGTGTATTTGTAACAACATCTTGCTCTTAATATTCCGATTCTCCATTTCTCGATGGAGATTTATCATGGCAATTTTAATGATATCGGCGGAGCTGCCCTGCACCGGGGCATTTATAGCCATGCGCTCAGCGGCCTCCCTGACCATTCGGTTGGAGGAATTAATTTCGGGTAGGAACCGTCGCCTCCCCATCACCGTTTGCACATAGCCCGTCTTCCGAGCTTGTTCCTTGGTTGCATCGAGATATTCCTTCACCTTGGGATATTCCTCAAAATACAGGGCAATAAACTGAGAAGCCTCCTCCTGGCTGAGGTTGGTGGCCTGCTCCAACCCATAATCGCTCATGCCATAAACAACTCCGAAATTGACAGTCTTGGCATTTCGGCGCATCTCGGGAGTCACTTCATCCCTGGGGATGCCGAAGAGTTTAGAGGCGGTCGTGGCATGGATATCCTCGTCCTGGGCAAAGGCGGCAATGAGACCGGGGTCTTGAGAGAGGTGAGCCAGGGCTCTCAGGTCAATCTGGGAATAATCGGCGCTTAAAAGGTATGTCCCGGGCGGAGCTATGATAGCTTTCCTTATCTTATTCCCCATCTCGCTCCTTATAGGTATGTTCTGGAGGTTGGGGTCGCTGGAAGAGAGCCGGCCGGTAGCTGTACCCGTCTGGTTAAAACTGGTATGCACCCTCCCCGTCTTATGGTTAATAAGCGCGGGCAGGGCATCAACATAGGTTGACTTGAGCTTACTGAGCTGGCGGTATTGCAGTATGAATTCGATTACCGGGTGCACGCCTTTCAATGACTCCATGACCGAGGCTTCGGTAGAGTAGCCGGTTTTCGTTTTGCGAGACTGGGGTAGCTTGAGTTCCCCAAAAAGCACCTTGCCTAATTGCTGGGGGGAATTAATATTAAATTGATGTCCGACGCTGCTGTAGATTTCCTTCTCCAGTTTCAGCAATTGCTGACCTAGTTCCAGAGACATCTCACGGAGCAGGTCGGTATCCAAAAGAATGCCATTGTCCTCCATAGTCACCAAAACTGGAATCAAAGCCATCTCCACTTCGGTGAAGAGCTGCCACAGTCCCTGCTTTTGTAGCTCGGTTTCCAAACTCTCCTTTAAACTCCAAACAATGTCCACGTTGGCACAGGCATAGTCGGCAATTTGGTTTACCTCTAGCAGAGATAGGGAGCTTTGTTTCTTTCCTGCGCCAGTTAATCCAGCGGGGGTTGACATTTCAATGCCCAGTTTATTAAAGGCCAGCGCTTTAAGCCCCAGGCTCTTTTCGCCAAGGAGATAAGCAGCGAGCATGGGGTCGAAAGTTAGATTCTCAAGCTTCACCCCACAACTAGCCAGCACCGCCATAACATGTTTGCCGTTATAGGCAATCTTGCCTATGCTGGCATTTTCTAAAATTGGTTTGAGCCGGGCTGTGACCCGGGTTAGCGGCAATTGCTGCGGCTGATCCAAGCCCTGGTGCCCCAAAGGTATATAAAACGCCTTCCCCCAGGCTGGCGATATTGCTATTCCTACCAAATCCGCCATCGCAGCCTTTTCGCCCGTAGTTTCAATCTCGATGGCGAGGCCTTGTACCGCTTCCAGTTCGCCTATAAGCTGTTCCAAAGCTGTCTCAGTGTTCACCACGTGGCACTTGATTGCCGAGGGTTGAGAGTTCTCGGCCTTCATTTGAGGCAGCCTGGGAAGCAAATTGATGAACTCAAGCTCCTGGAAAAGCTTTGCCACCTCGTTCCGGTCATAGCGGCTTACCTGGCAGGTTTTCAAGTCCAGCTTGATAGGAACATCTTTGACTATAGTGGACAATTCTTTATTCCGGAAAGCCTGAGTGCGATATTCGCGTAGCGTGTTCTGCAACTTGCTCGGCGTTATATCTTCAATATGGTCGTAGATTTCCTGGAGGCTGCCATACTGCTGAAGTAATTTAGCGGCCGTTTTCTCACCAACACCGGGCAGGCCGGGTATATTGTCCGATACATCGCCAGCCAGTGCTTTAAGGTCAGCGAGTTGTTCTGGTTTGATGCCATATTTTTGCTCTACTGCCTCTTCATCGTAAAGGATGGTATCTGTGAAAGTCCGCCTGGGAGCAAGAGTTTTCACTCGAGGCAAAACAGCTTGCAGCATATCATTGTCCCCGGTAACAATGATAGTTTCAACGCCCTGCTCATCAGCCTGCTTGCTTAAGGTGCCCAAGACATCATCGGCCTCGAAGCCATCGATTTCAAACACGGGAATATGGAAAGCTTCCACTAACTGGTGAACCTTTTTTATCTGGCTTTTCAGCTCCTCCGGCGTGGCCGGGCGCTGCGCTTTGTATTCCTCGAACATTGCATGCCTGAAGGTCGGGGTAGGACGGTCAAAGGCGACAGCCCAATGAGTGGGCTTAAAATCAGCAAATACTTTGAGTAAGGTGCTGGCAAAGCCATAGACAGCATTTACCAGCTCCCCTGTTTTGGGTTGGGTTAGCGGGGGCAGGGCGTGAAAGGCGCGGTGCACCAGGGCATTGCCGTCAAAAAGCAGTAAAAGTGGTCTTTCCTCCTTTGCCACAACCTTATTATACTATGGCTCCGCCCTATATTGCCTGCTGATCACTTCCTTCCCAATTTTGGCAATCCTAACCATCTCGGCGTCTTATCAATATACTCAAGATAGGCCTCGCCGTACTTCTCAAGGCAGAAGTGTTCCTCTCCAACTGCCGCAATTCTTATCGAGACTGACTGTACAACGAAAACCAACAGGAAAACCCATGAGGCTGAAGCTATGCCAACGCTAAAATATATCAACAATGATGCTAAATACAATGGGTGTCTCGAACAATGGTATATCCCTTTGGTAATCGGTACATCCATCGGTGTCGTAGCAAAATTAACTGTAGCAGTCGTAAGTACCACCAGGCCTGTTAAGAAAATGGCAAGACCGACATAGAACCATATCGTGCCTAATTTGAGTGGCAAAAAAATAGAATACGCGACAGCCATAGTATCTATTACCATAGATACAGAGCTGACCACCCTGTATTGATGGCTGGTTTTCATCTCAGGTTGCCCTGACGCTCTCCGGTATACATCTAACCCAACAAGCCTTACTGCGAGCGTATCTGCCCATGGCCAAATCATGAAAATCCAGGCGTTCCAGACACCTATTTCAAAAGCGGGTATAAGCGACACAATTCACCTCCGCTAATTCGCTTGTTCAACTTAAATTTTCGACCGTTGGGTATAGCGTTTGTTGATTAGATTGCAGCCACGATAACCTTCCTGGCTACTTAAACACATCTTGTCAGGGTTCCCTTTAGCAAAGGTCGTGCAGCCCCAGCATTGTAGGTGAGCAAATCTATACCAGTTACCACGATTCTCCTGACGAATTTCAGCACATAGCTGCAGAGCTGTCTCTCTAGGTATAGCATCCATATAATAACCTCTATTTAGGTTATCCCTGACTTGTGCAGTTGTCAATATCCCTTTGTCCTCGTTGACAATCTCGCCATCCAAGGATAATAATTACACGAACCTTCCGAGAACCATCTGATGTCGAAAAAGCTAACGGTAATCCCTGAGCAGTGTTCCGGTTGCAGGATCTGTGAACTTGTATGTGCAATCAAACATTTCGGAGTGAACAATCCCAAGAAGGCAGCGATAAGAGTCTTGACCACATACCCTCAACCGGTCGTGAGAATGCCGATTGTGTGCAGCCAATGTAAAGTGCCCGCATGTGCGCAAGTATGTCCCTCTGATTCCCTGCGATGGATTGATGGCGTTGTGCAACTGGACGAAGAGAATTGCACTTCCTGTTACAAATGCGTGGAAGCCTGTCCTTTTGGAGCGATGTATATACATCCAGATTATGACCTGCCCATCAAGTGTGATATGTGTGGAGGAGACCCGGAGTGTGTCAAGAAATGCCCCAAGGGAGCACTCATGCTCATACCGGAGGCTGCTTTGGGCGAATCCAGGCGTCTCAACAACGTCCTGAGCTACACTCAGATGAAGGAAATTGAGTTCTATGAGAAGGGCGAAAAGAAGGTCATCCGCTATGCCGAGGTAGGGAAAGAAGAGCTATGAGCATAAAGAGCGGATATTTTAAACAACACCTCCAAATAGACCTTACGAAAGGCACTGCTGAGCGCCGAACCACTGCGGACGCCTTCATCGAAAAGTATATCGGGGGACGTGGCTTTGGCGCGAAGTTGGTCTGGGACAATCTAAGGGAGCATGATTTCAATATAGACCCCCTTGGCCCTGAGAATCTTCTGGTTGTCGCGCCGGGACCTCTGACCGGGGTTTACCTGCCCTCATCGGGAAAAAACTCCTTTGTCTCCATCTCACCAGCCACCGGGCTCTACGGTGATTCTTCCATGGGTGGTGGCTTCGGTATCGAGCTCCGACAAACGGGAACTGATATTCTCTCCGTTACCGGCAAGGCGCCGGAACTATCTGTTCTTTTCATCGACAATGGTGAAACGACAATCATTCCCATGCCCGAATTGAAAGGAAAAAGCTGTCTGGAAGCCGAAGGAATGATTAAAGAGCGACTGGGCACCCACGCTGTCCGTGTTGCTACGATAGGCATCGGAGGCGAGAACATGGTCAGGTTCGCCTGTGTCAACATCGACTGGAGCCGCAATGCCGGCAGGACTGGGATGGGCGCAATCATGGGGGCCAAGAACCTCAAGGCAATTGTTGTTCGGGGGCACATGGATCTTCCCGTCTATGATGTGGCCGGGCTAATGGCGGAGGCTGAACAAGCTTTCAAATATATGGAGGAACACAAGTATTTCAAACTGTGGCAGCAAGAAGGCCTGATGAATGTCATCGATTACGCCAACGAGAAGGGTATTCTGCCTACATACAATTTCAAGGATAGCGTTTTTGCCAGGCACGACCAGATCAACGGCACAACAATGGTAAATCGCTATAAGATAGGTGATAGTGCATGCTTTTCCTGTCCCATGTGTTGCGGCAATATTTGCCTCGTTAAGAGCGGGAAATATACGGGCACGGTGGTTGAGGGACCAGAATATGAGACCTGTGCTATGCTGGGACCAAACTTGGGGATTGACAACTTCGCTGCGATACTTTCTGCAACCCGACTGTGCGATGAACTGGGTATAGATACAATTTCCACAGGTAGCATCGTGGGAGCTACAATAGAGGGGTACGAAAAGGGGATTTTGTCGCTCAGCGACCTCGATGGCAGGGAGATCGCCTGGGGAGATGAGGATGCCATCCTGGAACTGATACAGAAAATCGCTCACCGGCAGGGCATAGGTGACATCCTTGCCGATGGCTCTCACCGTATTATCGAGAACTGGCCCGAAATGGACAAAATCATCCTCCAGGTCAAGGGCCTTGAGCAGTCGGCCTATGACAGCCGCGCCAGCATTTCCATGGGTCTGGCTTATGCTACCTCGGACATAGGCGCACATCACACACGGGCTTGGACCATTGCCAAGGAAATGGAAGAGGGCCAGAACTGGACTAACGACGAGAAGGTTGATACCGTGATATATCACCAGAAAGTGCGCCCGTTGTTTGACATGCTTGGTGTTTGCCGGTTGCCTTGGATTGAACTTGGGCTGAGCGAGCGGCACTACGCGAACTTCTACAAATATGTGACTGGAAACGAAACGTCCCTTGAGGAGCTTCTAGGACTCTCGAACGACATATACGACCTAACAAGACTGATAAATGCCCGCCTCGGTATGAGCCGCAAAGATGACACGCTTCCCTACAAGGTTTGGGCTAATCCTCCTCTTACGGGTCCAAACGCAGGTAAGGTGATCGGACGGGAAGATTTCCAACAGCTTCTTTCACTGTACTATCAAAAGCGCGGCTGGGATGAAAACGGCATTCCACCAGCTGAGGTGGAAAAGAAGTTTTCAGAATAATGCTGGCAAGAGAAGCTACCCCCGCCCCAGAACGCAACCAATAAAATCTCTTTTCCCACGGACAAAATCACCTACCGACATTTCACGCTTTCCTTCTAACTGAACCCGGCAAAGACCTAAAATACCTTGCTTCGTTACCACCCCAACCCCAGGTGACTCTGCCAAGGCGATTACTTTCCCCATCTCCCCCCCTGCTACATCGCCAAAAGGAATAGCCTTATGGATTTTTAGCCGTTTTCCCTGACACCAAGTATAGCAGCTTGGCCAGGGATTGTACGCCCTTACCCTCCGCCAGAGCTCGACCGTGGAAAGGTGCCAATCAATCTCGGCATCTTTACTAGTTATCAACTTACTATAAGTAGCCTGAGACTCATCTTGAGCCTGCGGTTTGAGTTCGCCCCCGAGCCATTTGGGCAAGGTCTCCAGCAAAAGCTTGGCTCCCACATCAGCCAGCTTGGAGCTAAGCGAGCCGGTGGTATCCATAAAGGAAATGCCCACTTTTTCCTGGGCTAAAATCGGCCCGGTATCCATTCCAGCGTCCATTAGCATTATGGTAACACCAGTAAGTTCATCTCCGCAGAGAATGGTATTAGCGACAGGAGACGGACCTCGATGCCGTGGCAATAATGAAGGATGAACGTTAAGACAGGCAAATTTGGGCAAGGAAAGCACTTCCGGAGGAAGAATAGCACCGAAGGCTGCCACAATGATGAGCTCGGGCTGAAAGCTGGCCAGCTTCTCCACCACTTCGCTTGATTTAAAGGTCTCGGATTGAATAACTGGTATTTGTCGCTCCAGAGCCAGCTTTTTCACCGGAGAAAAAACAACTGGGCGCCCCCTGCCGGCCGGCTTATCGGGCTGAGTATACACGGCGAGCACCTGGCAGGGATTCTGGAGCAACGATTCCAATATGGTCACAGCAAATTGCGGAGTGCCCATAAAAACGGTGCGCACCTTCATAGCTAAACTATTTTTTATTAATTTTTTAATTATGTCAAACATTGCCTAGCGAAGGTTTGGGAAAATTTGATATTCTATAACTAGTAAGCTCTTAAATTCTTAACCGCGCTTACTACTCTTTTTTCGGCTATCTTCGTGGTTGAGCATTGTTGGGATTGGGGATAGATTGGAACCAGCGAAAGAGATTTGGGAGAGAGCCCTAGGCAAGCTTCAAATTCAGGTCAGCAAGGCAAATTATACTACCTGGCTTAGCGATAGCCAGGGTCTAAGCTGCCAGGATAATACCTTTGTCGTCAGTGTCCCTAACGTTTTTGTCGCTGAATGGCTATCCAAACGCCTTTATCCTCTGGTAAGGAAGACCTTAGTTGATATTATGGGTAAGGATGTCGACGTGCAATTCGTGGTCCACAATCGCGAACAACCCCGACAAGTCGGGGCTAGCCCCTTGGCCAGGCAAACCGATGGCGGGACAAGCAGCAAAGCTAAACAGTATAGATTCAATCCAATGTACACCTTCGATAACTTTGTTGTCAGCGATTCTAGCCGTTTAGCCTATGCCGCCGCTGTAGAAGTAGCTGAAAATCCAGGAAGCAGTTATAACCCTCTTTTCATTCACAGCAGCACCGGGCAAGGTAAGACTCATTTACTACACGCTATCGGGCAGTTAACGACAAACAATGGGCTGCAAGCGGTCTATATTACCGCGGAACAATTCGCCAATGAATTTGTATTAGCAGTGAGAGAAAACCAAGTTGACAAGTTCCGCAGCAAATTCAGAGGTATCCATATCTTTCTATTCGACGATGTTCACTTCCTGATCAACAAGAAACAAACATTACAATGTTTCTTCCACACCTTCAACGAGTTGTACAGCAATAACCGCCAAATTGTCATCACCGCTGACTGTGCTCCCCAAGACATGCATCCACTTAGCAGCAAGCTAAAATCACGCCTTGAAGGGGGTCTTATCGTTGACATACAACCACCCGCCTTTGAAACACGCCTGAATATCTTACGGGCTAAAGCAGAAAAAATGATGACCCCAGAACTGGACGGGGTACTGCACATTGTAGCGGAGAAAGTGTGCGGGAATGTCCGACAGCTTGAAGGTGCTTTGGTATATCTCACTGCCCAGGCGAAATTAAGTGGAACCAAGCTCACTCCCGAAACAATCAACAAGTTATTAACAAGCACGACCAGTAAACAAGACATAAAGTTGCTCTTACGGACGGTAGCGGACCATTTCAACCTTGCAACAGAAGAGCTAATTAACAAGAAAAGAGATAGAAAAACTACATTGGCACGACACGTGGCCATCTATCTTATGCGCGAAGGATACAACTATTCTCTAACTGAAATCGGCAAAGAATTAGGTGGCAGAAATCATGCCACAATTATTCACGGCTATGAAAAAATAGCTGGTGGATTGAGCATCAATCCTAACCTTGCTAACCAAATTGCAGAAATCAAAGAGAAAATTAATGCACAAAACGGTTATAGCAAGGCATACCAGGCTATATAGAGGTATACCAGACTGTGCAGAATTACTGATAATTTGTGGATAAATTGTTGTTTAGCTCACTCACACTGTCTTCTGGGCTCTGATTACCCTCACTACCTAATCAGCCCACAACAATATTGCTTATAATAATTAGTATTATATATTAATATAATTAAGCTTATGTTATGTTATTAACTTATGATATATAGGAGAGAAATTATGGTTAGGGGGGGATATGGTGGGGATGGCTGTGTCAGCTTTCGGAGAGAGAAGTATGTTCCTTTTGGTGGTCCGGATGGGGGTGATGGTGGAGTTGGAGGGGACGTGGTTGTTATGGCTAGTCCCAACATGGTTGACTTGGGCTTGATGAGGAGGAAAAAGGAATTTGTAGCTAGGAACGGCCGTGGAGGAAGTGGTTGGCGGAAGCGCGGCAAGAAAGGGGAGGATTTAGCTATTTCAGTACCCATAGGTACAATGGTTTTCACTAAAGCTGATGCGGGGGAGGAGATACCTCTGGCAGACTTGAGTGCCCCTGGTCAAAAAGTTTTGGTGGCCAAGGGGGGCCGGGGAGGGCTGGGTAATGCTCGTTTCGCTACAGCGGAGAACCAAGCTCCCGAGATAGCCAGCAAGGGTGCGTCAGGAGAGGAGCGGGATATTGTTCTCGAGGTAAAACTCATTACCGATATCTGTATTGTTGGTCATCCAAACTCGGGGAAATCTACTTTATTATCTGCGATATCGAGAGCCAAACCCGAAATTGCCGATTACCCCTTTACCACCCGCCAGCCCATTTTAGGAGTTCTGCCAGACGATAGGAGAGACTTTATCGTTGCCGAGATTCCTGGCCTTGTTGATGGTGCTCATCTTGGCAAAGGACTGGGAAATGAGTTTTTGCGCCATGCGGAAAGAACCAAGCTGCTGCTTTACTTACTGGATGGCAGTTCGCCGACCGTCCTTGATGACCTCAGCACACTGGAGAAAGAGATAGACTTATACAAAGACTTAGCACACAAGCCCAAAATCGTGGCGGTGAATAAGCTAGATTTGCCTGAGGTTCGAGCTCGTTTACCTGAAGTGAAGCAGCGCCTTGCCCCGATTTTATCGGGGCTCGGGGTGCCTGTCTTTTACATTTCTGCAGCTAGCGGCCAAGCTGTGTTAGAATTGGTGAGGAAAGCCATGGAAATGGCAGACCAGGCAAGCCAGGATGAGGGAATAATTTCGCAGACACAAATAAAGGTATTCCGTCCCAAACCGAGAAAATAAAGAAGTGAGTATAGGCATTCTTGGCGGTACATTCGACCCTATCCATATAGGGCACCTTGTTGTCGCTGAGGAAGCAAGAATAAGGTTAGGGTTTAACGAGGTCCTTTTCGTGCCTGCCGGCCAGCCCTGGCTTAAGCTAGACCGTAATATTACTCCGGCGGACCACAGAGTAGAGATGGTGCGCCGTGCCATAGCTGACAACCCTCATTTTAAGCTTTGTACTCTTGAAGTAGAGCGCCCCGTTCCCTCTTACACCGTGGATACCCTGACAACGCTGCGAAAGCAGCTAGGCAGTGAAGCAAATTTTTTCTTCATCCTTGGGCGTGATACCTTAGCAGGGCTGCCTTCGTGGAAGGAACCGAAGAAATTAGTCCAATTATGCCGGCTGGTGGTTGCCCCCAGACTAGGCTCAAAGGATTTGAAGCACTTAGAAACATCGATACCCGGCCTGCTGGACAAGGTTATTCAGCTTGATATGCCAGTAATCGGGATTAGCTCCTCAGGAATTCGCGAGCGTATAGCTCAGGGGCTGCCTATTCGTTATCTGGTGCCCGCTGAGGTAGAAAAATATATCTCAGAGCAAAAGATATATCCGACATCTGCGAGATAACTAACGACCAAGTTCACTCACCGCAAGGCTTTAGTTCAGACATGTTATTGTCAAGATTCCTTGGCGAATTCTCCCCATGTCACGCACTCACTCGGGTCGGGGGAGCCCAGCGGCTAAATATCGAGGTTTTTCACACTTTGAGCATGGGCCTGGATGAATCTTTTGCGGGGCGGAACTTCGTCACCCATCAGCATATGGAAAGCCTGGTCTGCGGCTATGGCATCCTCTACCTCTACTTTGAGCAGTGTCCTGTTAGCGGGGTTCATGGTTGTCTCCCATAGTTGTACGGGAGTCATCTCCCCCAGCCCTTTATATCTCTGAATATCTATTTTGTCTTCTCTTAGTCCTTTAAGCCTTTCTTCCTTTTCTTGGTCAGAGTAAAGCCAGAACTCCTGTTTACCGGACTTGATGCGATAAAGGGGTGGTTGAGCAATGTAGAGATAGCCCTGGTTAATCAGCTCTGTCATATGGCGGTAAAAGAAGGTAAGGAGCAAAGTACGAATGTGTGAGCCATCAACATCGGCATCGGTCATGATGATTATTCTGTGGTAGCGAAGTTTAGAGCTATCAAATTGTTCGTCAGCACTTGCTTTTAACGCTGTGACGATGGCTCTTAGCTCTGCATGTTCTAGAATCTTATCTTTGGCAGCCTTTTCTACATTTAGTATTTTGCCTCTCAGGGGGAGAATAGCTTGAAAGCGGCGGTCTCGCCCTTGTTTAGCTGAGCCGCCGGCTGAGTCACCTTCAACCAAGTAAAGCTCGCATTTGGCTGGCTCTTTCTCGGAACAATCGGCTAGCTTCCCTGGTAGAGTTGATGTTTCGAATCCAGTCCTCTTTAAAACGAGGTCACGAGCTTTGCGCGCTGCCTCTCTGGCTTTGGCGGAGGTGAGACACTTCTCTATAATGGCCCTTGCCTCGTTGGGGTGTTGCTCGAGGTACAGGGACAGGCTATTTGCGACAGCAGATTCAACCTGACTTTTTACCTCGGGATTTCCCAACCTTGCCTTGGTTTGCCCCTCAAACTGGGGTTGTGGCAGCTTTACGCTGATGACGGACACTGCCCCTTCGCGCACATCTTCCCCGGTTAAGTTGGGGTCAGTATCCTTTAAGAGTTTATTATTCCGGGCATAATCATTAAAAACTCGGGTTAATGCTGAACGAAAGCCGGTAAGGTGGCTGCCTCCGTCTCTAGTATTGACGCAGTTAGCGAAGGAGAGAGTGGATTCTGTGAAGCTATCGTTATATTGCAGAGCTGCTTCAATTATAGTGCTATTTATCATGGTTGAGATATAAATGGGGTAGGGGTGGATAACTGCCCTATTTCTATTCAAGCGGCGAATGAAACTAGCTATACCCCCATCGAAGTAGAACGCTTTCTCTTGATTGTCTCCTTCGTCTTTAATAGCTATTTCTACTCCTTTATTCAGGTAAGCTAGTTCCTTTAATCGCTGGCAGGCCACGTCGAAATCGTAGTCAATGTCCTCGAAAATTTCCTTATCAGCAAGGTAAGTAATTGAAGTGCCTGTGTCCTGGGCGTCGCCAGCAATTTCTATGTCGCCTTGGGGAATCCCCTGGTGATATTCGTGGCGGTAGATTTTTCCTTGGCGTTTAACCTCAGCTTTAAGCCAGGAGGATAAGGCATTTACTACCGAAGCACCAACGCCGTGGAGCCCACTGGATACACCATAGACATAATTGCTGAATTTAGCGCCGGCGTGCAGGCGAGTCATGACTGCTTCCAGGGCTGTGATATCTTGTCCCGGGATAGTTTCTGTAGGGATACCTCGTCCATTATCAGTTACAGTGACGCTATTATCTTCATGGATTGTTACTTCAATTTGGTCACAGTAGCCAGCCATGGCTTCGTCTATGCTGTTATACACTATCTCGTAGAGGAGTTGGTGTAATCCGTGTCGATCGGTGCCGCCAATATACATTCCTGGTCGCAGGCGTACGGCTTTGATTTCATCTAAAATTTGGATATCTTTGGCGGTATATTCTCGGTTCAGGTCTTCAGACATAGTTAATTCACGTTCTCATTTTGTGGTCGGGAAAACGCACATGATTGCGAGAAAATTCACACACTTCTACCAAACCAAAGGTATGAGCGTCATTCGCTGCCCCATCGAGTATTCGGTTCGCCGTTTTCATAGGGCACAGAAACTCCTCTTGCATAAATCTCGGCCTCCCGAGAAGCGGAGTTCTTACACGCATATCTATTATACCATATTTAGGGCAAGTGTGTTTATCTTCGCGGAGCAAGGGGGGTAAGTCGTGGGGTACATCATTGGCAGCATTTCAAATGGGAATGGTAAGATAGATTCATTTGCTGAGAATACTCCCGAAATTGCCAAGGTGCTGCCTGCTTATACTTCTTAAGGCTGTTTAACTTCGTTTAAAAGTCTGCTGGCTATTTCAGCTAACGGGATGGTTTTCTGTTCTCCGCTTCTCATGTCCCGCAGCATCACATTTCGCTTTGCGATCTCTTGTTCGCCGAGGATAAGGGCGTAGGCAATACCTAAGGAATTGGCTTGTCTCATCTGACCCTTCAGGCTCTTATCACCTGTAGCTGTGATAACAGCAATGCCAGCTTTACGTAGCTCCGAAGCAATCTTCATCACCTCAATCTTGGCTTCTTCCCCCAAGTAGGCGATAAAAGCATCAGGCTTGGGTAATGCCGGAATATCTAATTTCTGTTTCTTTAGATTCAATATTATTCTTTCCAGCCCGGCCGCAAAGCCCACCGCGGGAGTTGGTTTTCCTCCTAATTCTTCGATGAGGTTATCATAGCGACCACCTCCGCCAAGCGCGCTTTGTCCCCCTTTCGCTCGAGGTTCAACCTCGAACACCGTCTTGGTGTAATAATCCAGACCACGGACCAATCTATGATTCAATTGAAAGGGGATGTTCATTGCCCCTAAATATTTTTGAACGCTTTGAAAGTGGAGTTGGCATTCATGGCATAGATAATCGGTAATTTTCGGTGCGGTTTTAGCTATCTCCTGGCAGGAAGTGTTCTTGCAATCAAGCAGGCGTAGAGGGTTCTTGACCAGCCTGGTTTTGCAGTCAAGGCAAAGACGGTCTGTATAACTTGAGTAATACTGCCTCAATACTTCTAAATAGCCGGGTCGACAAAGCTTACAGCCGATGCTGTTGAGTTGAATAGAAAACCGGGAAAGCCCTAGGGAATAAAAGAATTGCTGTGTCATTTCGATTACTTCAGCATCAAGGGCAGGGTCTGCCTCCCCTAAAGCCTCGAAGCCAAATTGGTGATGCTGGCGGTACCTCCCGGATTGGGGACGCTCATACCTGAAGGCTGGTCCAATGTAATAAAGCTTCACGGGTTGGACTAAGTTAAATAGTCCATGCTCTATAAAAGCTCGGCAAACTGGTGCTGTTACCTCTGCCCTTAGAGCCAATTCCTGCCCACTTTTATCTTCGAAGATATACATTTCCTTGTCGACGATATCTGTCCCCCCGGCCACAGTTTTGGTGAAAAGCTGGGCATCTTCGAATATCGGCGTGCTCAATGGTTGGTAACCATAGAGCTGGCATAAGGAAGTAGCCTTTTCCTCTACGTATTTCCAGTAGGCGTACTCTTGCGGCAGGATGTCGAATGTCCCCCGAGGTGCTTTGTGCAAAGAAATCCTCCTTGTCTATCTTGTAGTTTACCATATTATTTATTGTGATTTGCAGAGAGGGTGACACAAAAGTCATTGCGAGGCTGACGAAGTCAGCCGAAGCAATCTCACATTAAGATTCCTGGCTTACGCTTGGAACAAGCTCCGCAATCCCTAGAGATTGCCACGCACCTTTCAGGTGCTCGCAATGACAAGAGAAGAAAGGCTCGGAATGACACGAACTGAAGGACTCGCGATGATAGGTGAAATTGTGTCGCTGTAATTTGCGTTACTTTTGCTATTGCAGTATCATGAATTAGATGGAAGTCGATGCGCTTATAAAACAAGCTAGCACTTACCTGCCTGATGATAAGGTGGGTCTGGTTAAAGCAGCTTACGAATTCGCTGCGAAAGCTCACCAGGGGCAAGTGCGTAAAACAGGGGAGCCTTATTTGGAACATCCTTTAAATACAGCCATGATTTTGGCTGAGTTGCACCTTGATGCTGAAACCTTAGCTGCTGCCTTGTTGCATGATGTCCCCGAGGATTGTGGCGTATCATTAGACGAGATCGAGGCCGCCTTTGGTCCACAGGTAGTTAAACTTGTCGATGGGGTTACGAAGCTGGGCAAGCTTACAAGTCGAGCTCGAACTAGGGAAACAAAGTCGAATGTTCAGGCGGAGAACTTGCGCAAAATGCTCCTGGCTACGGCTGAAGACCTGCGGGTGGTTCTTATCAAATTGGCAGACAGGTTACATAACATGCGTACACTGGGTGGTTTACCCGCAGAGAAACGGCGTGCTATCGCTCAAGAGACCCTGGAGATATATGCTCCCCTGGCGCACCGTTTAGGCATGAGGGAGGCGAAATGGCAATTAGAGGATTTATCTTTTCGCTACCTGAAGCCACGGGTGTACCATCGGATTGCTCGTTTAGTAGCTGGAAAACGGACCGAGAGGGAAGGCTTCGTAACTGAGGTTAGTCAGATACTAGGCCAGGAATTGGATAAGGCAGATATAAAAGCTAAGGTTTCCGGCCGGCCAAAACATATTTACAGCATCTATCAGAAGATGGGGAAGTATGATGCGCGAGGTAAGAATTTTGGGGATATCCATGACCTTTTCGCCTTACGTGTGTTGGTGGACTCGGTTTCAGATTGTTATAAGGCATTAGGTATACTTCATAATCTTTGGCGTCCTATTCCTGAAGAATTCGACGATTTTATTGCTAATCCCAAGGATAATGGTTATCAAGCTTTGCATACTACGGTAATGTGTCAAGGTACAAGACCGCTAGAAATACAAATTCGGACCCATGATATGCATCGGGTCAACGAATATGGGGTGGCTGCTCACTGGCTCTATAAGGAAGGGAAAGCAGGCGAGCGGTTTAATGATGAAATAGCCTGGCTGCAGCAGATTGGTGATTGGAGGGAGGAGCTTGATAGTGAAGAATTTCTGGAATCTATTAAAACCGATGTTCTTGTGGATCGAGTATTTATCTATACTCCTAAAGGAGAGATAAAAGAGTTACCCAGGGGTGCTACTCCTCTGGATTTCGCCTTTCGAATTCATACAGGCTTGGGCTATAGATGTATTGGAGCGAAAGTGAATGGAAGGCTCGAACCCTTTAATTATACTCTTAAGAATGGCGATGTGGTGGAGATCATGACCAGCAAAGCAGATAAGGGCCCGAGTCTGGACTGGCTTAATCCCGAGCTTGGCTATCTTAAGACGTCTCACGCGCGAAGCAAGGTTCGGCAATGGTTTAACAAGCAAGAACGAAGTCAATCTATTGGAACTGGCAAGCAAATTTGGGATAAGGAACTGAAGAAGTTGGGCATCGGTTTGCCCAGTGTTGATAAAGTAGCGCGTCTACTTGACTATGACAGTGCAGATGACCTTTGTGCCGCCCTGGGCAGCGGCAGCATCAATTCTTCTCAAATAATGCTTAAATTAAGCGGAGAGTTGGAGCCAGCTGAAGAGGGGTTTGAGGTTCTGCCTCCGCGGAAGGTCAGCCCCGTGAGTATTAACGTCTTGGGTGTGGGGGACCTACTTACCCGTTTGGCTAATTGCTGTCATCCCTTGCCCGGGGATAAGATTATTGGGTATATTACTCAAGGCCGGGGTATCACTGTGCACAGGCGGGATTGCCCTAATATTATCCATGAAGAGGAGAAAGAAAGGTTGATCAAGGTCGAGTGGGGTGATGTGGCGCAGGTTTACCCCGTGATGGTACAGGTTGATGCTTGGGATAGAGTTGGCCTTATTCGGGATATTAGTGCTATTATAGCCGAGGAAGGGGTAAACCTTAGCGAGGCAAGCATGGGCAACCATCGTGATGATGGGGTCACGTTGTATTTTACCTTAGAGGTGAAAAGTGCTGCTCAGCTAAGCAAAATAATGTCTAGAATTTACTCAGTGTGGAACGTAGTAAGTGTAACGAGAAAGGGGGAAATAAGTGTCAGCTAGTAGAGGGAGTAATAAAGTAGCCAGGACAGCAGAGAGAAAACGGTTGCGTAATCGCTTAGTGCGCAGTAGTGTTAAGACATATTTAGTTAAAGCGAAAAGTTCAATTGATGCCGGGGAAGAATCGGCATCTCAGAAAACAACACAGGCTATAAGTAGTATAGATAAAGCAGTGAGCAAAGGGATTATTCATAGAAATAAAGGCGCCAGACTTAAGTCTCGCTTAATCAAGAAGCTAAATAAGAAGTAGTCGACTGGTAACCGATGGCCATTAAGTCGCTTTCGCCGAAGCAGGAACGAATTATCAACTTCGTCACCGAATTTTTGCATGATAAAGGTTACCCTCCTACTATTAGAGATATTGCCGCCGGATGTGGTATAAGCTCCACCTCGGTGGTAGCTTATAACCTGAATAAATTAGAACAAGCAGGATATATTCGCCGCCGTAGTGACATATCTCGGGGAATTAAGTTCTTAGCCCCACAGAAAAAAGGAGGGGAACTTGTTTATATTCCTATAGTGGGGGTAATAGCTGCGGGTGAACCTATTCCTGTGCCTGACACAGGCAATATTATTCCCACTGAGGGCGTGGAAGTCAGTGAGGACTTAGTTCGCGGCAAGCAAGATATTTATGCCCTTCGAGTAAGAGGAGATTCCATGCTGGATGCTTTGATAGGAGACGGGGACATAGTTTTAATGGACTATGGGAACAGTGCCGAGAATGGCGATATGGTGGCGGCCTGGCTTAAGGGAGAACAGGAAGTCACGCTTAAGAGATTTTTCGCTGAGCCGAATCGCATCCGCCTCGAGCCAGCGAATAGTCAGATGAAACCTATTTATACTACTCCAGATAACGTCGAGGTTCAGGGGAGGGTGGTGGCTGTGATACGGCGTATATCATAAGTTATGAAATGCAAAAAGCAAGACTAAAAAGGCAAAATGACAAAGGAAAATTTAAAAATAAGTCTAGCCTTTTTGGCTTTTGAATTGTAATTTTAATTTTTGACCTTTGATTTTTGGTTTAATGTGATGTTGTCCCAATTCCAAGCGGTAGGACAAGCCCTCTTTACTCAAGGGTTGGTTTCTTCCCAGGGAGGTAATCTTAGCGTCAAGCTAGGCGAGCATTTGGTTATTACCCATCGGGGTAGTACTTTGGGCTCCATTCAGGAAGGGGATTTGGTGGAGACGGGGATAAATAAGAACGATCGGGCTACACCCCTGGCTTCGATTGAGTTGGAAGTTCATCGCTGTATCTATCAAAATACTTCGGCATTGGCAGTGGTTCACGCTCATCCGCCTTATGCTGTTGTCTTATCCTTCATGGAAAAGGAGATTGTGCCTTGCGATGTAGAGGGACAGGCTTTGTTGTCTAGAGTACCTATCTTAGGCACAGAGATGGGGGCGAAGACGGGAGAACTTGCCGGGGAGATAGCCAGGCTACTGAGCGAGTATAAGGTGGTTTTAGTGCGGGGTCACGGAACATTTGTCGTCAGCCAGTTGCTGGAGGAAGCCTATTGCTATACCGTTGTTTTGGAGCAGAGTTGCCGCCTACTTTACCTGCTTAAGGCTTTAGGGGTAGACCCCGGGATAACTCCCGTTTAAAAACTTCGGTTATTCCATTGCGGCTTTAGGGGAAACCAGGTAATACCAGTCAGAGTATTTAGGATTTCTTCCCAGTATCACTGAGGCGAAGAGCTTTTGTAATTCGGCGGTCATTTTGCCAATCTGGCCCGTGCCTATAGGGCGATGGTCGATTTCCAATATAGGTGCTACGTTGGCTGCCGTCCCGGTAAAGAAACATTCTTCAGCCACATAAAGTTCGCTTCTGTCAACTTGCCTCTCAATTGTATCTATGCCTAACTCATTTTTAGCTAATTTCATGACCGTGTCCCTGGTGATGCCTACGAGGATGTTATCGGATGGCGGGGGAGTTATCAGTTTCCCTCCTAAAACGAGAAAGATGTTCTCACCACTGCCCTCGCAGACATGTCCATCCTGAGTTAGCAATATTGCTTCATCAAAGCCACCTTCTTGGGCCTCGGTTTTAGCCAGAGCGCTATTTACATAAATGCCGCAAATCTTGCCTCGAGGTGGAATCATAGTATCATCCACGCGACGCCACGATGAGGTGCAGCAACGAACACCATTATCTATATCAAGGTAAGTGGGTAGTGTGGTGACGACAATAAAGAAATCGTCCTCCAGGTTGTGGAGACGGACTCCTACAGCTTCGGAGCTTTTATAGGCTAAAGGACGGATGTATACGTCTTCCTGGTAGCCACTTTTTCCCAGAAGCTCCCTGGTCAGTTGGCAAAGCTCATCAACGGAGTAGGGGAGATTTATTTTTAGGATGCGGCAGCCCTCCAGCATGCGCTTATAGTGGTCTTGGATTCTAAAAAGGCAGAATCTTTTCTGCTCGCTATCCCAGTTACCGCGAATGCCCTCGAAGCAAGCGGTGCCGTAATGGAGGGCATGAGTCAGGATTCCGATTTTGGCTTCGGATAATGGCACAAATTGCTTGTGGAAAAAGGCATAATCCGGCATCTTGCTCCTTTCTACTACAGGTAAAGGTAATCAATTATACTTCGTATTGTAAGCCCAAAACAAGCCCTCTCCGTCATTCTAAGCCACCTCTCTTTTTGTCATTGCGAGCCCCGACTTGTCGGGGCGTGGCAATCCCCTATCCCCACCGAGATTGCTTCGTCGCTACGCTCCTCGCAATGACATGGGGGGTGTCATTCTTAGCTGCCTTCAGAAAAAATGCCGTTGCCTGTTTTTATCGCCGTTGAGCCGTATTTCCTGCGAATTTTGTCTATAGCTTTATCCAGGTGCTCCGGCTTTTCTGTCCCCGAATCAAACATAGGGAGTTGTTTCCCCTCGCCAACCAGGCTTGATATTCTAATACCTATAAGGCGTACTGGTTTTTCTTGTTGTGCCAGAGCTTTAGTCAGCAACTGCTGAGCTGTGGCAAAAATAACCTGGGTAACATTGCTAGCTTCTCTTAAGATGACCTGGCGGGTGATTGTCTTAAAGTCGGCGTACCTCAGCCTTATAGCTACACATTTTGCCCTTTTGTTTTGGCTCCGCAAATCCTGGCAAACCTCCTGGCATAAATTGTGAAGGTTCGCCTCGAGAAAATTGCGGTCCAGGGTGTCGCGGGCAAAAGTGAGCTGCTGGCTAATAGATTTAGCTTCGCCCGGCGCTTCTACCTCCCGGTCATCTATTCCCCTGGCGTAGCTATGAAGCACTGCTCCAGTGACTCCGAACTGTCTTTTTATCGTATTCAGAGGGAGGCTGGCTAATTCTCCTATCGTGGTTATGCCCATCTCTTTTAATGCCTGCTCCGTTTTCTTGCCCACCCCGGGTAATTTAGCTACGGGGAGTGGATTGAGGAAAGCCTGTCCCTCCCCCGGGGCTATCTCCAGCAGTCCATCAGGCTTACATAGGTCGGAGGCGATCTTAGCCACTACCTTGCAGGTAGCGATACCCACTGAAGCTGTGATCTTGAGCTCCTTATTTATTCTTTCTTTTATCGCCCGCGCCAGTTTCTGGGGAGAACCATAAGGCTCTTCACATCCAGTGACATCAAGGTAGGCTTCGTCGAGCCCTAAAGGCTCGATGTGGGGAGAAAAATCGCCTAGAATCTTCATAAACTTAGCTGAAGCATCTTTATAGAGAGAGAAGTGAGCCCGTATAAAAATTGCCTGGGGGCAAAGTCGGCGTGCCTTGGATGACGGCATGCCGGCGTGGATGCCGAAAGGTCGCGCTTCATAGGAAGCAGAGGCTACTACACCGCGGCGCTCCGGGTCTCCGCCGACGATTACCGGCTTTCCCTTCAGCTCTGGGTTAAGCACCTGCTCCACAGAAACGAAGAAGGCATCCAAATCAATATGGAAAATACAGCGAGCCATGAAACAGCATATAAACTAGCACACAGAGCTGATAAAGCCAACTTTCTATCGAAAAGTGACTCAACATTTCTCGGTTTTGTTAAGTCTCAGGTCATACAAACACCCTCAAAATGTGATAAATTTGTTACATATTTCACTCAGGTTTTATGACTAATATATTCCGTTAATTATAAAATCATCAGCGGAGGTAATGCGATGGAAAAATCAGACGTAGTTATTATTGGTGGAAGCGCCGCCGGGGCAACCGCGGCAATCAGCTGCAAGCGTCGCAACCCGGGTAAGACAGTGACAGTTATTCGTCAGGAGCAGCAGGTACTGATTCCCTGCGGCATACCCTACATCTTTGGGACTTTGGGCAGCCCGCAGAAGAATCTAATTCCGGATACAGTGTTAACCAGCAACGATGTGAATCTCATTGTCGACACAGCCGGGGAAATCGATAGAGAAAGAAAGATAGTGCGCGTCGAAGGCGGGAATAATACAAGCTACGATAAACTGGTTATCGCTACTGGTTCCCTGCCAGCTATTTTACCCATTCCCGGCATTGACAAGGAAAATGTGTTTGTTATTAGAAAGGACACCAAGTTTCTACAGGACATGCTAGCGGCGGTAAATCAAGCCAAAGATATCATAATTATCGGGGGTGGTTTTGTCGGCGCCGAGTTCGCTGATGAATGCAAGAAAAATCGGGACAACAGGGTAACCATTATTGAGAGGCTTCCCCACTGTCTTCAAATGGCTTTTGATGATGAATTCTGCAGCGAAGCCGAATCGATACTTGCTAGCCGGGGTATCAAGATTATCCCCAATCAAACCATAGCCAATATAGTTGGAGATAAAAAGGTCACCGGCGTTCAACTGGCAAATGGCGGACATCTCAAAGCCGATGTAGTTATTATAAGCATCGGAGTGATGCCAAACGTAGATCTGGCCCAAAAGGCGGGGCTGCAAATAAGCACATCCACCGGTGGAATTACGGTGGACCGTCATATGCGAGTTAGAGGTGATAATGACATCCTGGCTTGCGGTGATTGTGCCATGAAGGTCTCGTACTTTAGCGGGATGCCGGTAAAGACATGGCTGGCTTCAGTCGCCACTCACGAAGCCAGACTCGCCGCTGCGAATTTATTCGAGACGCGTTACCCGGGTTTGGGAACTCTAGGGGTATTTTCTACTCAAATTGGTGATTTAGGCATGGGAGCAGCTGGCCTTATTGAGAGACAGGCCGCTCAAGACGGTTACCATGTAGTAGTTGGGACGGCCAAAGCTCCCAGTAGGCACCCCGGCGGTATGCCGGGGGCAGAACTAACCACAGTCAAGCTGATATTTTCCAAAGATGACGGTATCCTACTTGGAGGAGAAGTTTCTGGAGGCTCCGGTGTCGGAGAATTAGTCAATGTTGTCAGCTCATGCATACAGCACGGAATGACGGCTTACGAGGTGTCTCTGTTTCAAATGGGAACACATCCGGCTCTCTGTGCTTCACCCATAACTTACCAAGTTGTGAATGCAGCAGAAGAGGCAGTGATGAAACTTCACTAAAACTTCAGGCGATCTTGAA
>Ga0307429_1000178_pt1 | contig 46128 bp, 45 predicted proteins | sample SalMarWE160230MG_FD_202151 | JGI IMG/M metagenome (GOLD analysis project Ga0307429, IMG submission 202151) | Salt marsh sediment microbial communities from the Plum Island Ecosystem LTER, Massachusetts, United States - WE1603-230 | ecosystem: Environmental > Aquatic > Marine > Intertidal zone >... | reverse complement strand
ACAATTGCTATTTATATTGGGAAGATCACTCCCTAGAGCATGTTGATCCTGCAACCCAAATAAGAATAGAGAAAGAACTAGAGAAATATAAAAAGGGTGAACAATATGATACTGCCTTGTTAAAAGGTATAGTGAGGAAAAAGTGCTTGGGTAGTTATTTAAAAGATCCAGATAACTTGCCAACGAATTGCAGACATTATTGGGAGTTGCTTGAAGATCTATCGGTTGAGGCACGAATGGATCTTTTAGAAGGGAAAAAGAACAAAAAATGGAAGCTGATTACACTAATTGTCAGCATTGTCGGTATTATATCCAGTTCTGTTTTTGCATACTTGAACTTCTCAAAACCATCGGTACAGAATTTAAAAAATGAAATTGGATCTTTGAAAACGCGAATTGAAGAATATAAACAAGAGATAGACAACAAAAATGAGACTATCAAGAAGCTAACCCTTGAATTGCCAAATAAAACCGAGGGAGGTCGAAAATGAATAAGCAAAATGTTGTAGAGTTTGTTGCTAGGTGTGCAGGTATTACAAAACGTCAGGCTAGACGAAGTATTGATTGCTATCACGACGCTATTCAAGGAGCACTGGCTAAAGGAGAAAGGGTCACCTTGGTAGGGTTTGGTACCTTTCTGGTGCGAGAAAGAAAGGCGCGGCAAGGCGTAAATCCTCAGACTGGCTCGAGAATAAGCATCCCGGCTAAAGATGTCCCCAAGTTCAAACCCGGAAGAAGCTTGAGGGAAGCAGTGGAATAATCAGCACTGGAAATGCTGCGTATATAGCTGCATGAAGAGAGTTGAATATTTAACCTTGAAATTTCCAAGAAAAAGATTTTTCAAGCATAAAGTTATGACCCCATAATTATTCAATAGTGGATTAACAAAGTGATCTCCACAACAGCAAGTATAACCATTCGCTGGAGAGGAACGCGGGTTATGGCCGCTCTTCTCAGCTTTCCCGTTATACCGCTAAATAAAGAAAGGTAAATATGCAATTCATTTATATTGACGAAAGTGGAATTGGAAAAGAGCTTATTGGCGTAATGGTCGGCGTAATTGCTAATGCATATAGAATGAGACTAACCAAAAAACATTGGAGCAATTTATTAGGCTACTTGAGTGAAATAATTGGCAAACAAATAAGAGAAATACATACGAGAGAATTTTATTCAGGCAATAGTCCTTGGAGACAATTGAAAGGTCATCAAAGGTCTCAAATTATTGATGCAATATTTAATTGGCTAAGGGATAGAAAGCATTCTATTGTCTATTGTGCGGTAGACAAAACTAAATTTTGTGGCACATTCCATACTGAACCTGCTGCCGAAGATATTCCAACACTTTGGAGATTTATGGCTTTGCATCTCGCACTATCTATTCAAAAATATTTTCAAGGTTCTCCAAGGGGTAGAAGCCGAACTATTAATCCCAAAGGAAGGTGTGTATTAGTTTTTGATAATGAATGTACTGAAAAGAAGCACATTACAGATCTTCTTTTGAGTGCTCCTGATTGGACAGATACTTATTATGCTAAAAAACCTGGTCAAGAGAAATTCAGCCAAATAGTTGATGTTCCACATTTTGTAGATTCGAAAGACGTCGGATTAATCCAATTAGCAGATTTTATATGCTTTTTTCTACGAAGATACATTGAATTAGAAATGAAGTATGTTACACCAAATTATGATGATGAAGTTGAAAAGGTTAGCAATTGGGCAAATCTAATATTAAAGGAAGGAATACCTAAGAATAATATCTATTTATCAAGAAAAAGATGTAATTGCGCAGATTTATTTTATAAATATGCACCTGGTGTTATCAAGTAAAATAAGGACAAAAACAGGGACAGCGCCCATTATTATTGACGGATTGAGCCCTTGCAGGTAAACTTCAGGCACAGCACGAATATCAAGAGCCATAGTAACAGGTTTACCTCATCACTTTGCTAAGAAGGGAAACTGCCAGTAGCGCGTTCTTAAAGACAAGGATGATTTTAGGCAATACTCAGGGTGATTTAGAGATTATTGTATTAAAAAGAAACTTCTTCAAGATACGGGAATATTGTCCCACAAGTAAGAATCGATAAATGGGCCCTGTCCCTACTTTAGATGTTTGGTGTAGTATCAAAGTAATAGAAAGGAAATAGCATTTATACTTTGATTCTACTACTATCGTATTGGTACGTCAGACAATACAAAAATATTTAAGAAACTTCGGAAAGCAAAGGGATTATCACAAGAAAAATTTAGCGGGATTGGCAGGTGTCACCGACAATACCAGTCTAAAAATTAAAGGAGGAAGAAGTCAAAATTCGACGCTTGATACACTTAAGAAAATCGTAAAGACACTTGAAACAAGTATCGATAATTTGATTTCGTAAACTATGAAAATTAATCAAATCCTGGATAAAATCGACGAAAAGCAGTTGTTTGTCCCGGCTTTCCAGAGAGAATATGTATGGAAAAAAGAGCACGCAAAAAATCTTATTGCGTCTTTGATTCGTAAATATCCGACAGGAACAATGTTGACATGGGAGACAAATAGGCCGCCAGAGTTAAAAGGTGGCTGGGAATATAGGCAGGAACAGGGCTCTGTAAGAATAATATTGGACGGACAACAGCGTATAACGACTTTGTATATGCTCATAAGAGATAAATTGCCTCCATACTATACAGTATCAGAAATTAAATATGACCCGAGAGACTTGTACATCAATATAGAAACTCTTGATTTGCAGTACTACAAGAAAACCATGATGCAGAACAACCCTTATTGGCAGAATGTTACAGATATTTTTCAGAGAAAAATTCGTGAAAGAGATGTATTTAAAGCAATTGAAGATAGCGGGAAAGAATTATCAAGAGAACAAGAGGACACCATATCAGATAATTTGCGAGCTGTAGAAAATATTCCCGATTCAGAATTTCTTGAGCAAACAATTCCAATAAAGGCAGAAGTAGAAGAAGCGATTGATATTTTCTACATTGTAAACGCAAGCGGTGTAAATCTGACAGACGCTGAACTAGCACTTGCGCAAATCTCCGGTTACTGGCCAACGGCGCGGGAAAAATTCAAAAAGAAACTTGAAGCATTAAAAGAAAATGGATTTGTTTTCAAATTAGATTTTATTATCTATTGTCTTCTGGGAGTTTTGCACAGCAAAGGCTCAGATATGACAAAATTACACAGTAGAGACAACAAGGAAAAACTTCGTGCCGCTTGGGAAAAACTAGATAATGAGGTTTTGGATTATGTTGCAGATATTCTACGCAGTCATGCGTTTGTCGATCACACAAAGGAAATAAACTCTGTTTATGCTCTCGTTCCTATTATCGTTTATGTATTCAACAAAGGGAATCTAGTATTATCACAAGATGAAATTAACAAAATCATCAAGTGGTTTTATTACTCACAAATCCGCCAAAGATACATAAGTCAGCTTCAGCAAAAACTAGATAAAGATATCGGTGTCGTAGTGAAGTCAGAGAATCCTTTTGACGAGTTGCTTAATATCATAAAACTGGAACGACCACTAGAAATCTCGCCCGATGAATTTATCGGTGTTGGTGTGCAAAATGCGCTTTACAATTTGATGATTTGGTACTTCAAGAGCAGGAGTGCCGTTTGCTTTACAACGGGAGTTGGAATCCGTAAGAACATGGGCAAAAAATATTTGCTTGAAAAGGACCACATTTTCCCGTCCTCAATTCTTAAAGAAAATGGATATAATCAAAATAATCGCCATAAATACGCGCTTGCGCAAGAAATCACAAATAGAGTTATTTTGACGCAGATTGCCAACAGGCGCAAAAATAACAAATTAGCAAAAAACTATTTAGCGCAAGTAAAACAGCAGTTTCCTACTGCACTTGCACTTCAATCTATTCCAGAGGATGAAAGTTTATGGGAACTTGATGCTTTTGAAGATTTTCTACAAGCAAGACGAGAAATGCTTACAAAAGAGCTCAATAACTTTCTCCAGAATATTACAGTAACAGAGGAATCTGTTAGCGAAATTACACTTGGTGAAATTATCCGGGAAGGTGAAAGCAACGAACTAGAATTAAAATCATCGTTGCGTTGGAATTACGAAGCAGGAATGATTGATAAGAAACTTGAAAATGTGATTTTGAAATCAATTGCCGCCTTTGGAAATAGTGACGGTGGAACACTTTTGATCGGTGTAGATGACGACGGACAAGCAATCGGTCTTGATCGCGACTTCACTTCGCTCAATGGAAATAAAGATGAGTTTGAATTGCATTTACGAAATCTCATAAATAAATCGTTTGGAAAATTGTTCGCAACATCTGGCTTGAAAATAGAATTTCCAATAGTGGATGATGTTGAGATTTGCAAGATTGACATATCACCAAGCATGAAACCTCTTTATTTTGAAATCGCGGACAAGAACGGACAGAAAGCAAAGAAATTCTATGTGCGAAGCGGAAACTCATCGCAGGAATTAGACATAAGTGAAGTGAATGATTATATAAATTCGCGTTGGAACAATAGATAAATCCACATGACAAAAACTAATTCAAGAAAATATGATATTTTCCCGACTTTTTCATTCGACAAAAAGGGGCACGGAGCCCATCATAATTGACGGATTGAATCGCTGTATGTAGGCCCTTTTGGCATGCCGCACATATCAAGAGTCGTAGCAATAGGTTTTCCTCATCATCCTACTTAAAGGGGAAATTGTCAGGAATGTGTTTCTTAAGGCAAAGATGGTTTAAGGTAACGCCTGGATTGTCCTAGATATTACACTCGAAGAAACTTCTTGAAGATATGGGCATATTGTCCCACAAGTAAGAATCAATAAATGGGCGCTGTCCTTATTTATTTTTTCGGAGTTCCTGAGGAGAATGCCAGATTATGATTGAAGGAAAGAATCTCGCAGGTCATAGAAAATCGAGAGGAGGTTAACTTCAATAATTACGTAATGTAAAGATGGAAAAGTTGTTGAGAGGGACATTTTTTGATCTAATGAACATATGAAAAGCAGATGGAGAAATGAAAAAACACAAAGAAAAAGACATAGCTTTCGAGGACAAACTTTGGAAGATAGCAGATAAGCTGAGGAACAACATGGATGCTGCTGAGTATAAGCACGTTGTTCTAGGACTTATTTTCTTGAAGTATATTTCTGATGCTTTTGACGAATTACACAAAAAGCTGTCTTCTGTAGCTGGAGCTGACCCTGAAGACCCAGATGAATACAGGGCGGAAAACGTTTTTTACGTTCCCAGAAGGGCAAGATGGAACTACCTACAAAAGAACGCTAAACAGCCTACTATTGGCAAAATTACAGATGACGCTATGGATGAGATTGAGAAGGATAATACCACTCTCAAGGGTGTCTTGCCGAAGAATTATGCTAGGCCGGCTCTTGATAAGCAAAGGCTGGGAGAACTCATTGATTTGATTGGGACTATTGGTCTTGGAGATGAGGAAAACAGGAGTAAAGACATTTTGGGAAGAGTGTATGAGTATTTCTTAGGACAGTTCGCTGATGCGGAAGGCAAAAAAGGTGGTCAGTTTTATACCCCTCGAAGTATTGTCAGGCTATTGGTTGCAATGCTTGAACCTTACAAAGGCAGAATCCTTGATCCCTGCTGTGGCTCTGGCGGGATGTTTGTTCAGAGCGAGAAGTTTGTTCAGGCCCACGGCGGAAGAATTGGAGATATCTCTATTTATGGTCAGGAGTCAAACCAGACTACTTGGCGTCTCTGCAAGATGAATCTTGCCATAAGGGGAATTGATGGGAATATAGCTTGGAACAATGAAGGTAGTTTCTTGAATGATGCCCATAAAGATTTGAAGGCAGATTATGTTATTGCTAATCCTCCCTTCAATGATAGTGATTGGCGCGGCGACGCTTTACGAGAAGATATAAGATGGAAATATGGAACGCCTCCTGTTGGAAACGCAAATTTTGCATGGGTACAACACTTCATTTATCACCTATCCCCAACAGGAGTTGCAGGGTTTGTTTTGGCGAACGGCTCAATGTCTTCCAATACTTCCGGTGAGGGTGACATCCGGAAAAATCTAATTGAGGCAGACATAGTAGATTGTATGGTAGCCTTGCCTTCTCAGTTGTTCTATAACACTATGATTCCTGCCTGTCTCTGGTTCATTGCAAGGGACAAGAAGAACCACAGATTCAAAGATAGACGAGGAGAGGTTCTCTTTGTTGATGCCAGAAATATGGGAGAAATGATAGACAGGAGACATAGAGAACTTACTGATGAAGAGGTTGAAAAGATATCTTCTACCTACCACGCTTGGAGAGGAGAAGGCGGAAAGTATGGGGACATAAAAGGATTCTGTAAAGCAGCTATCTTAGATGAGATTAAAAAACACGGACATATTTTAACTCCTGGGCGCTATGTCGGGGTGGAAGAAACAGAAGAAGATGACGAAGAGTTTAAGGAGAAAATGAAGCGGTTAACTTCAGAGCTGAAAGAACAATTTAAAAAGTCAGATGAATTAGAGGCAGCAATTAAGAAAAATTTGAAAGGCATAGGATATGAAATCTGATAAAAAGCAGAAAGAACTGCGACAACCTATCGCACGAATAAAAGGAATTCCTGCAGGATATGTTGAATTTTTAACAAATGTCAAAACTCAGATTCGTCGGGCACAGGTTAGGGCATCACTTTCAGTTAATCGCGAATTAATTTTGCTTTATTGGAATATAGGAAATCAGATTTTAGAGCGACAGAAACAGGCAGGATGGGGAGCAAAAATTATAGATCGTCTTGCAAAAGATATTAGACGAGAATTTCCAACAATAAAAGGATTTTCACCACGAAACCTCAAATATATGCGTGCTTTTGCTCAGAACTATCCAGATAAGCAATTTGCGCAACAAGCTGTTGCACAAATACCCTGGGGGCATAATGTAGCTTTGCTTAATTCTATAAAAGACGATAAGGAACGGATTTGGTATATTCAAAGAACCATCGAAAATGGATGGAGCCGTAATGTTTTGATTCATCAAATAGAGAGCGGTTTATATCAGCGTAAGGGCAAAGCCATAACTAATTTTAGAAAAACACTACCGTCTCCTCAATCAGACATTGCCCATCAGATGCTTAAGGATCCATATCACTTTGATTTTCTGACCATACATGAAGATGTGAGAGAAAAAGAACTGGAAGCAGAGATTTCACAAACAGCTAAGCGGATTAAGAAGAAAAATTGAATACTCATAAGGGATTATATTTGAATGAAACAGAGTAAATTTAAAGAAACAGAAATAGGGAAAGTTCCAGAAGAATGGGATGTTAAAGAAATTGGAGATGTATGCCATTTAGTAAGAGACTCTTTTTCTCCTTCTAGAGAGGACAGTAGAGCTTATATTGGTTTAGAGCACATCGAGCAAGACACATTAAGATTGATTTCTATTGGATCGTCCAAGAATATTAATAGCAATAAACTGGTTTTTAGAAAAGGCCAAATATTGTTTGGGAAATTACGACCGTACTTTAGGAAGGTCTATAGACCCAATTTTGAGGGTGTATGTTCTACGGATATTTTTGTGATAGATGCTAATAAAAAATTTGATAATTGTTTCTTGTTCTATTTTTTCGCAGATAGACGTATGATAGAAGAGGCTAAACTTTCTTCTGAAGGGACAAGAATGCCAAGAGCTTCTTGGAAATATTTAGAGAAATTACAAAGAGGATTTCCTGATCTATCAGAGCAAAAAGCTATTGCTAAAATCCTATCCGATTTAGACTCTAAAATCGAGCTGAATAATGAGATAAACAAAACACTTGAGGCCATAGGTCAGGCTTTGTTTAAACACTGGTTTGTTGATTTTGAGTTTCCTAATGGAGAAGGTAAGCCTTATAAATCGAGTGGAGGCGAAATGGTCGAATCAGAGTTGGGAGAGATGCCAAAAGGGTGGAAAGCGGGAAAGTTAGGGGAGATTATCGAGAATTTTGATTCAAAGAGAATTCCCTTGTCTAGTCGAGAGAGAGAAAAAAGACAGGGACAGTATCCCTATCATGGCGCAGCAGGAGTTATGGATTTTATTGATGATTATATCTTTGATGGTGAATATCTACTTATGGGGGAAGACGGAACTGTTACGGATAGTAACGGGTTTCCTATACTTCAATATGTTTGGGGGAAATTTTGGGTTAATAATCATGCTCACATCATTAGGGGGAAAGAAGGAATTCCTTTGATTTATCTTCTTTTGCTTCTAAAGAATACTAATGTTTCCCATATTGTAACTGGTGCTGTGCAGCCCAAAATTAATCAGCGTAATATGAACAGTGTAGAAATAATAATTCCAGATAAAAAAACATTATCAAATTTTAATCATATTACTTCTGTGCTTTATTCTTTGTTCAAAAATAACACGGAAGAAAATAATTCATTAGTAGCAATTCGCGATTCTCTTCTTCCTCGCTTGATGTCGGGAAGGATTAGGGTAAGTCTTGGTTAAAGGAGGGGTATAGGATGGCACAAAAGAAATCTAAAGATAATAAGCGTAGGCTTTGCGTTTATTTGTTTAAGGATAGTTACTCTAGTTTGGAGGATGTCCTTAAGGATTCCTCTGCTCTGGTTAAATACCCTATTAAAGGTTTTGCTGAGGACGTGATGGCTTTGTTTGTTAAGGACTCATTTTCTTTCTCGCCAAAGTGGCTTAATTTCTTTGATGGGTTCTTGGATAAAGATATTGAGGGTTTGTTCAATTCTAGTAGTTCTGCTGTTTTACTTGTTAAGCATGATGAAAGGATTTTTGCGTTTACTTTTGGTTATGGCAGGAGCTCCTTAAATCTTAACCTCGTCGAGGATAATTTCGGGTTAAAGGTTGCCCTTAACAATATTAATGCTGATAAAATCAGGAATGTTGACATTAAGAATCTTGACACTGTCCTCAGGCATTCAAAAGTTCAGACAAGCCAGGCGGGAACAGTTGATGATTTTGGCTTAAATATTGACAGAGATATCTTGAATGCGGTAACGGGGTTATCTAATGATGAAGTTCTCGGCAAACAGGTTTCCGGTGCTGTTTCTCTGCATATTAGCATTCCGGTTAAAGTTGATGACTTGCCAGAGCTTTGCACAAAATTATTAAGAAAGTTTAACGACAAGACTTATAAGGAAAGGTTTCCTTGGGTTGACCACATTACTGATGTTAAGAATACAGCGCTTATAGAAGAGCTTAATAGCTTGCTTATGAAAGCTATTCATGACAAAGATTTTGAAAGGCTATTCTTAGCTACTCCGGAGATTATTAATTGGGAGCTTGTTCAGGGTTTCAAGTATAAGCCCTCTGATGAGGAAATCAGGGAGGATATTCATATCGCTGATGTTTTGCCTCCCGATGAGGAATTGAGGGAGAAAGTAAACCTTGCATGGCTTAAGCAAAAGAGAGTTTTGTGTGTGAGTTCTGATACTGAGGAAGTAATTTATAGTTGGTCTTTCTATAAATGTATTAATTATGAGATTAAGAAGAGCAATAAAGATGGCTTTACTTATCTTTTGACTACTGGCAAATGGTTCAAGATAGATACTGATTACGTTAATTCTGTTTCAAAAGAGACGAAGGATATCCCTGAGTATAGTAATTTCCAGTTTCTTGAGCATGAAGGCGAAAATGAAGGAGAATATAATAAACGTGTTTATGAGTCTGATAAAAAAAGATGTGTCTTGATGGATAAAAAGAATATTGTTTATGGTGGCGGGCGGAGCAGGATTGAATTTTGCGACTTGTTTATTGACAAGAAGGATTTTGTTCACGTCAAAAGATTCAGAGGTTCGAGCGCCTTAAGCCATTTATTTTTTCAGGGACTTAACTCAGCTTTTCTTCTTCTCACTGACTTTGGATTCTTGAAAAAAGTCAATAAAGAGCTCCCGCAAGCATGGAAATTCTATGAGTCAAGTCAGATCACGGCGTCTGATTATGAAGTTGTGTTTGCTGTTATCAGTAAAGTTAAAAAAGGAACAAAGGACATATTCCCTTTCTTTAGCAAAGTGTCTTTATTACAGGTCTACAAGCAGTTAAAAGCGTATGGTTATAAAGTCTCGATAGCCAAAATCGAAGTAAAAGAGGAACAAGAGCAAAACAACAATGCCAAAAATAATCACTGAATCAGAAGTCGAACAAGTTGTTTTAGAGATACTCTCAAAATTAGGCTATAAGAATATTTATGGACCTGATATTGCCCCTGATGGCGGCAAGCCTGAACGTGAGGATTATTCTGTTGTTGTCTTGATTGATAGATTGAGAGCTGCTATCGATAAGCTTAATTCCTCTGTCCCTATTGAGGCTAGGGAAGAAACACTAAAGAAAGTCTTGCGGGTAGAGAGCCCCGAACTTGCCGCTAATAATCAGTGTTTTCACAAGATGGTTGTCGATGGGGTGGATGTTGAGTATCGCAGAGACGGTAGGATAATTGGTGATAAGGTTTGGCTGTTTGATTTTAATAAGCCTGAGAATAATGAGTTTTTGGCTGTCAGCCAGTTTACTGTTGTAGAAAACAATAATAATCGCAGGCCGGATGTTGTCCTCTTTGTGAATGGTTTTCCCTTGGGCGTTGTTGAGCTCAAGAATCCTGCTGATGAGAATGCTACGATAAAATCTGCCTTTAATCAGTTTGAGACATACAAGGTTCAGATTCCTTCCCTCTTTCATTTTAACGAGGTTCTAATTATCAGTGACGGTCTTAAGGCAAGGTCGGGAACCATTTCTTCTAATTGGGAGCGGTTTTTGCCTTGGAAGACAATAGATGGAACAGAAACAGCTCCGACGGCAATTCCGCAGATAGAGGTACTGTTGAGAGGTATGTTTGATAAGCGCATTTTCCTTGATTTGGTTAGGCATTTTGTGGTCTTTGAAAAAGAACAGGGCGCCTTAAGTAAGAAGCTTGCTGCTTACCACCAGTATCACGCTGTAAACAAGGCTGTGAACGCGACCCTCAAGGCTTCTAGGGCTGATAGGCGCTGTGGCGTTGTATGGCATACTCAAGGTTCTGGCAAAAGTTTGATTATGGTTTTTTACACCGGTAAGCTTGTTCTTTCTATGGATAATCCAACTATTGTAGTCCTGACTGATAGGAATGATTTGGATGACCAGCTTTTTGGTACTTTTAGTCGTTGTCAGGATCTGTTAAGACAGAAGCCTGTTCAGGTTGCCTCTAGAAGTAAGCTTAGAGATTCCTTAAGGGTTGCTTCTGGCGGTGTTGTTTTTACTACGATCCAGAAATTCCTTCCAGAAGAAAAAGGCGATATCTTCCCGATACTTTCTGACAGGAGGAATGTTGTTGTTATTGCAGACGAGGCTCATCGCAGTCAGTATGATTTTATTGATGGCTTTGCAAGGCACATGAGAGATGCCTTGCCTAATGCTTCTTTTATTGGTTTTACCGGGACTCCTATTGAGAAGACTGATAGGAATACCAGGGCAGTTTTTGGAAACGATATTGATATTTATGATATCGAACAGGCCGTTAAGGATGGCGCTACTGTTAGGATTTATTATGAGAGCAGACTTGCAAAGTTAGAGCTCAAACCCGATGAGAGACCGAGGATCGACCCTAGTTTTGAGGAAGTTACTGAGAGGGAAGAAACGGTAAAGAAGGAAAAACTCAAGACTAAGTGGGCGCGGCTTGAGGCTGTCGTTGGAAGCAAGAAACGTATTGAGCAGATTGCGAAGGATATAGTTGAGCATTTTAAGGAGAGACTTAACATTCTTGACGGTAAGGCTATGGTTGTTTGTATGAGTAGACGTATCTGTGTTGATTTGCATAACGAGATTAGAAAGTTGAGGTCGAGTTGGTATCACAAAGATGATGACAAGGGGTTTATGAAGGTTATCATGACTGGTTCTGCCAGCGATCCTGTCAGTTGGCAGGAGCATATTCGGACTAAGCCAAGACGGCGGGCGATTGGGGAGAGAATGAAGGATTTTACTGCTGGGTTGAGATTAGCAATTGTTAGGGATATGTGGCTTACTGGTTTTGATGTTCCCTCGCTACATACTATGTATGTTGATAAACCTATGAGAGGGCATGGATTGATGCAGGCCATTGCAAGAGTAAACAGAGTTTTCAAGGATAAGCCCGGTGGTCTCATTGTTGATTATTTAGGTATTGCTGATGAGCTAAAGAAGGCTCTTTCTGAATATACTGAGAGTGGTGGTGAGGGTAGACCTACTCTCGATCAGGAAGAGGCTGTTGCATTGATGATTGAGAAGTATGAGATTGTTTCTGCGATGTTTCACAAGTTTGACTATAGACGATTCTTTGCTGCTTCTGCGAAAGAGAAGATGTCTATTATGGCTTTGGCTGAGGAGCATATCCTCAAGCAAAAGGATGGTAAGGATAGATTGCTGGGTTATGTTTCTCAGTTATCCAAAGCTTTTGCTTTAGCTGTTCCTCATAAAGAGGCTTTGAAGATTCGTGATGATGTCGGCTTCTTCCAGGCTATTCGTTCTCGACTTGCCAAGTTTCAGACTCGCACCGGTAAGCCTGAGGAGGAGTTGGATTCTGCTATCAAACAGATCATTTCTAAGGCAATTGTCTCTGACGAGGTAATTGATATTTTTGATGCAGCGGGACTTAAGAAGCCTGATATTTCTATTCTTTCTGATGAGTTTCTGGCGGAAGTCAAAGGTATGCCCCATAGGAATCTTGCATTTGAGCTGTTGAAAAAACTTCTCAATGATGAGGTTAAAGTTAGGTCTCGGAAGAATTTGATTCAGGGGCGCTCTTTTGCTGAGATGCTGGAAAAGACTATTCGGAAGTATCAGAACAAAGCTATTGATTCTGCGAGAATTATTGAGGAGTTAATAGAACTTGCAAAAAAGATGCGGGATGCTAGTAAGAGAGGGGAAGATTTGGGGCTTTCCGATGATGAGCTTGCTTTTTATGATGCTTTGGAGGTTAATGACAGTGCTGTGAAGGTTTTAGGGGATGAAATACTGAGAATGATAGCGAGAGAGCTTGTTCAGACTGTTCACAATAATGTCACTATTGATTGGACATTGAGAGAAAATGTTCAGGCTAAACTTCGAGTTATGGTTAAGCGAGTTCTTAGGAAGTATCATTATCCTCCTGATAAACAAAAGAAAGCTACAGAAACCGTGTTGGAACAAGCAACTTTGATATGTAAGGATTGGGCTGAAGTAGAGGCGGCTGAAAGTGCCGAGGAGAAATTGTTCGCAGGTAATGTGTTCAGTGAGATAGACGAAGATCTAAAATATACGGAGTATCTACCAATTTATTCCCTAGCAGCTGCGGCTGGGAAGTTCGGTGAAGGCGTAGATGTACAGGAAGAAGGATGGATGAAGGTGGACATCGGAAGAAAGTTAAACAAAGAGATGTTTATTGCCAAAGTGGTAGGTCGCTCCATGGAACCGCTGATCCCGGATAATACCTATTGCGCATTCAGGGCAGATGTTGGTGGGAGCCGGCAAGGAAAAATTGTATTGGCCCAACATCACGATATAAGAGACATTGACACAGCAAGCAGATACACCGTCAAGAGATATATAAGCAAAAAGAAGTTTAACGAAGATGGTACATGGCGCCATGAAAAGATAACCCTTGAACCCTTGAATAAAGAATACGAGCCTATAGTCTTGTCCAAAGACTTGGAAGGTGAGTTGAAGATCATTGCCGAATTTGTGAGTGCATTGTGATGCTGACAACGTATAGCAAGGGGTCAGGTCTTGATTTTTGAAAATGGTGGGACTACTGTGATGAAGAGATCGGACCTTGACTGTTGGATTCTTCAATTCTGCAAAGACTCGAAGGAGGAGAATTATCTAGAAAAAAAAAGGCGTTCCTGGAGATTCAATAGAAGAAAGAAATAGTGAAGGAGACGAAAAGATTTCCTAAGTGTTCACCGTTCAAATGGAGGTGATGTGTGGAAAAGCTAAAAAAGCAGAGAACAAAAGAAGGTCAAGATTACGACACAATAATTCAAAAATCAAGACCTGACCCCATCTACAGTAATTACGTAGTCCAAAGGCGGGGACAATGAAGTGGCGAAATTCCTGTCTCGTCTCAGGTGAATTGTTCTTGGACCTAGAACTGGCTATGTATGGCAAGATACGGCCCACTCCACAGACCCTGCTGAATCTCAGCGAAATCGTTGAATTGGTGGTCCTGAAAGATAGTCTGCTAATTCCCACGGTCGACTTTCTCGTTCTGATAGACGCGCTGAACTGGGATAGACTTCAGGGACTTGGGGCTGAAGAGATTGACTGGGAGCATGAACTAATCAACCCAGGGAAAGGTCGTCTCAGGCATCCGATGTTCTTGACCCTTCTTGACGATGAGGGAGTGCTGGTTCACAGCGTAGGGTCTCAGGATAAAGAATACGAGGAACTCGGGAATACTCTGTTTCACAGGCTGCAGAAAGGGAAATGGCGACCAAAGACCCCTGCTATGATGAGGGGTCAGCGGAGAAGAGAAACATTCGAACTGAGATATGTGAGAGGATTCAATGAAGCTTTTCGGCATATTTCGTCGAACCCACTTTATTGGAAACTCCAAATTCTTGCTGCACCCTATGCGGCTCGCTACTACAAGGCGAGGTTTGGAGCGGACCTTAGCTGGGCCTATCAAAACTACATAGAAGCCAAGTTATACGTCACATGTGCCAGAAAGAGAAATCTGGGTTTCAGTCACACGATACTCATGCAGCCATTTGTGGCTCTAAACCATCAGCCATCAAAGAGTCTCGTCCAGATATTTTATGACAGACTGAAAGACCTTAGGGATAAACAAATCGAGAGACTGCTGGAGTTACAGGAACCGTGGACACATACCGTACCTCCCTTGACCTCTATTCTTCTGCAGCGTTGTAAGACGCGGGAGGAACTCCCGACCGAGCTCATCAGACTCAGAGAGGAGTTCAAATCCCTCAGAGAGTCGCTTGCAACGTTTCAGAAACAATCTGAAGAAGCTGAGACGCTGAAAGAAAAGCTGGAGCTAAGGAAAGATTTCCAGAGCTCGCTCGACCTGTTCACCCGCAGGGCGAAAGTGCGAAGGAAGAGAATAATGAAAACGCTGATAGATTTTGCCCTCGAAGAGGCTGACAGTTTGGCCCGCAAGGACCTCGGTGGACCTATTTCAGTAGTTGCCGGTAAAATCGCGGACCACATCTGGAGCAAGAAACTCTACCCGTGGGTGAATAGCTTTCTAGACCTGTATAACAGGTCACTGGATATACGGTCGGATACACACTTCTATGAGGGGCTGTTCGGCGAGATAAACCTGAATCATCTAAGCGAGTTTGAACTATTTGCGAGAAACTCCGTTAGGCTATTGAAACTCTATCATACAGCCCGCCGGAGCTGATACTCAGAGAGCGTAAATGCAGACGCCGAACGGAAATCTAGACGCCACAAATGTGCTCCAGATGCCTTTCCATCCGATTCTGCTTTCCCCGGGTTGGTGCAAACTATGTCGTTTTGTCTCAGGTGCAGGAATAGAAGAAATAGGGACAGCGACCATTATTGTTGATAGATTGACTCGCTGTATCTAACCTCTCGGTATGCCACGCATATCAAGAGTTGTAGCAATAGGTTTTCCTCATCATCCTGCTTAAAGGGGAAATTATCAGGAATGTGTTTCTGAAGACAAAGATGGTTTAAGGCAACGTCTGGGGTGTCCCAGAGATTACAATCAAAGAAACTTCTTGAAGATATGGGTATATTGTCCCAGAAGTAAGAATCAATAAATGGGCGCTGTCCCTATTTACAATTTGTATTTGAAAGAGACAAGAGGAGGTGATTCATATGGCAATGAAACAAAAGTTCGGCCCGCTGAAACAGATCAACAAAATCAATCTCAAGAAATTACCAGACAAACCGGGAGTATATGGAATATTTACTAACAGTGGAAATATCCAGAAAGTTGGCAGAGCAAAAAGACACCGAGCCAATGATAGAATTGTGGAGAGCCAGAATAAAATTAGGGATGCCAAAAGACAAGCAGAGAAATTCAGTTTCATACCAACTAAGACCGTAGAGGATGCGAAGAAACTGGAAACAAGATTAATTGGATCAAGAAAACCCCCTTTTAATAAAGAGAAAAAAGGCAAATAAGAAAAATGGTTTTCTATCATTGCCACTATGGTTAGATACGACATACGTTGCATAAGCGTTTCTAAACCATTTTTCAATAGTTCAAATCTATGAAGGAGACTAAAATGTTTGAAACTGAACTCTATGGATTCGATGAGGTCAAAAGAGAATTGGACAGACTGGGAAACAAAGCAAAGAAACTGACAGGTACCAATAATGTGCCTTTTAAAGAACTATTCACCCAATCCTTCCTAACAAAACATACAGAATTCTGTTCATTGGACGACATGTTTGGGAAGAGTGGATTTACGGTAAATTCGCAAGAGGACTTTGGCAAGATCCCTGACGACGAATGGAACAAGTTCATATCAAGTAACAGTCATTTTCACTCGTGGGAAGAAATGGTGTATGCTGCAGGCCAGGAATGGATAAAAAGACAACTCTTCGGGAAATAGTATCAAAAGTAAAGATTCGTTTCTATGAGAACCCCATATTAGAAAAAGGAATGACAAGAAACCTCGAAAGATTTCCAGAGTGTCCATTATTCAAGCACCTTTAATGTGCAGAAAATAAAAGAAGATCAGGGTTGAGATACAATAATTCAAAGATCAAGACCTGACCCCATCTGCATCAGGATGGTTTAAGGCAACGCCTGGGGCGTTCTAGAGGTTACACTCGAAGAAGCTTCTTAATGATATGGCTATATTGTCCCCCAAGTAAGAATCAATAAATGCGCGCTGTGCCTATTAAGGCAAGGGTTGGAGGTGAAGGGTTCGCGACGACTGAAATTTATCTTAGTGTTTGCCTAGAGGAGACCGTTAGGGAGTTTTGGGATGGGTGGTAGGTCCGTAGATATAATCACTTAAGTGAAAGTGCTTAGCTTTAGGAGGGAAAACAATGACAAACAATTCAGTTCCAATTTCAACACAATGGCTTTTAGACGCAGTAGGTGAAGTAGGAAGAACAGTAATTGACTCTGTTTACCTTATAGTTTGTCCGAAAACTGATAGGAAGGGTACAGGATTTTTGATGAAAAGTGGTTATCTTGTTACAAACTGGCATGTAATTAGGGACTGCAACGCAGCAGAAGTTTTTGCTCTATCAAGTGATGGCAAAGAAATATTGTTTCAAAATGTACTTTCAGACGAAAATCGTGACCTTGCAATTCTTGAGCCTACAAGAAATCTTGGCAAAGGCTTAGAAGCGGTCAATCAAAATGTTGGGGTTGGAACGAAGGTATCAACATGGGGCCATCCATTAGGTTACAGCGGTCCTGCGCCTATTCTGTCTGTTGGTTATCTAGCTGGTTTTAGGGATCACCGAAAAAATGAGGGGTCTGAAGTCGTAAAGCGCTATGTTATTAACGCAGCGTTCAATCCTGGAAATTCAGGCGGACCTCTTTTTGTCTCAGGAGATAATAAGGTTGTTGGAGTTGTGGTGGCGAAGCATGCACCAATCACGCCGTTTTTGACGTCCGCGATTGAAGCGTTATCAAAAAATCCTTCAGGAGTTGTCTTCTCGACAACAGACCAAAAAGGTAATACGAAACAATTTGTTGAATCTCAAGTTGTTGCAATGGTGTTAAATTACTTCAGAGATATGACTCAAGTTGTGATTGGGGAGGTAATAGTGGGGTCGGAACTGATTGCTTTCTTAAAAGAGAATAACATTGATGTCTAGCTCGCCGTCACCTTGACTCCAATCTGTTACCCTATCGGTGCGCAGATTTTCCAAGCAAACTCCCGGCAGCAAATAGGAGAAAATAGGAACAGCGCCATTATTGTTGACGGATTGATTTATTGCTGCGAACTTTTCGCATCCCACGCATGTCAAGAGCTGTAGCAATAGGTTTTCCTCATCATCCTACTTAAAGGGAAGGTTATCAGGAATGTGTTTCTGAAAACAAAGATAGTTTAAGGCAACGTCTGGGGTGTCCTAGAGATTACACTCGAAGAAACTTCTTGAAGATATGGGTATATTGTCCCACAAGTAAGAATCAATAAATGGGCGCTGTCCCTATCAACTAATATTTGGTGGGCAATAGAAAATTACCATTCATAACGGAGGTTAATAATGAGCGAATTACAAGCATCCAACGTGGGCATCATACATCTATCCGACATCCACTTTTCAAGTGAAAAAGATCCCCTTCTAAAAAGAGGTGAATTACTCTTTCGCGCATTGAAAGATAACTTCTTTAATTGCTTATTTGTATATATTGTTGTAAGTGGCGATATCGCCAATACTGGCAAGGACTCAGAGTACGAAGTTGCTATGACCTTCTTCATAGAGCTTAAAGAACTACTAACAAAGAAGTATAGCTCAACGCAATTCAAATTTGTTTATATTCCAGGAAATCACGATTGCAATTTTGATTTAAGCAAACAAGCCAGAATTAATGCCACTAAAAACATCAATTACGAGACCATTGGCGAGGATGACAGCGTCCTCCAAATATGTTTACAGGTTCAGTCAGATTTTTGGGACTTTTATGGTTTATTTAACGATATACCTGACGATAAGCTTTACTATAGAATAACTGATACAATTGCAGATAAGAAATTGTGCTTCCATTGCTTTAATAGTGCATGGATGGCCCAAAGAAATGAAAAGCCGGGTACTTTATTTTTTCCGGTAAAGCGCTATGACAAACTAAAACGCGAGAACGAATTCGACCTGAATATTGCAGTACTTCATCACCCCCATAACTGGTTCAACCCCAGTGGTGCACATAACAATAAAAGGGAGTTTCAAAACCTACTCGATGATATCTCATCACTTCAAATAATCGGACATGAGCATGAAAATGAAGTGCGTAAAACAGAGAATATTGATAGTGCAACTTCTCAAACCTTATATGTTTATGGTGATATCCTTCAAAACCAAGAGAACGCAACTCAATCTGGATTTCAAACCTTTTTTATAAATTTAAATACCAACGAAGTAGGGTTGGAGCGGTACCGATTGAAAGAGGACATTTACCAGCTATACTCAAAAAAGGAGATTGTCCTGAATCAGAAGCCCAATAGGGTTGCTGAGTTGAACAGTACGTTCATAGAAAAGCTGGACAGAATCAACCTCCCTTTAAACTTTGGCGACAAACAAGTGAAGCTTTCTGACATCTATGTATTCCCTGATTTGGAGATCCTTGCGTCAGGAACAGGGGATGCAATCGATGATTATGTTGATTCTAAAGGACTAGTTGATGATAGCCAATTTAGAAACTGTACTTTTGAAGGTGATAGTCAAATCGGCAAATCAAGTTTACTGTATATGTTGTTCTTAAAGTTTTATGATAAGGGTTTCTATCCCATCCTCCTCGACGGTAAAGATATCACCTCTGGTAATTTCGAAAAAATAGTACAAAAGGCCTTTAAATCTCAGTATACCGAAGACTCCAAATCTTACGAAGAATTCAAGCAGATCAACAATGACCTCAAAGTCCTTCTGATAGATGATTTCCATACCAGTAAACAGATCAAATTAGCAAAATATAGTTCGATTAAACCCCTTTTTGATTTGTTCTCTCGTACACTTATAACTCTTGACTCAGCGTACAGCATTACTCCTCAAATTCAAACACAATTAAAGGACATCTGCCCATTCTCAATCAAGCCATTAGGATTCAAGAAACAGAATGATTTGGTGGAAAGGTATTTGGCTTTGAAAGAGCTTACGGTTGCGGACACCCCACAGATTCATTTGGACAAAATAAGGCATACGTTCGATCAATTACGTCAAATACTCGGAGATAAGCTTATACCGTCCTACCCAGCTTTTATTCTTTCAATAATCCAAGCACTCGAATACACGCCCCTCAACCTCAATGAAACCTCATACGGCTACTGCTATCAAACGCTAATACATCTTGCGTTTAACAATGCAGGAGTTTCAAGGGATGATATCGATTCCTACATGAATATCATTGCAGAATTAGCTTTTCACATGTTCACCAAGAAAATTGATTCACTCGGTGAAATCGACTTTGAAGCTTTTTATGAGAAATATCGTAAGACATTCGTTGCACCAGGATTCGAAACTGTAAGAAACAATCTACTTAATTCAAAGATACTCAAACAAGATTCTGGTTCTTTTTACTTTGGGTATAAATACATATTTTACTTCCTTGCTGCGAAAAAAATTGCCGAAATGATTGATAGATCGGAAGGAAAGGTAATAGTGAAAGGATTGAACGATAATTTGCATGAAGAAAAAAATGCAAATATATTGGTTTTAATTGCGCATCACACAAGAAGCTATTCCTTTATAGAAGAATCTATACTAACATCAATGCTGCCCTTTAAGAACACTCCACCTATTACCCTTGAGAAACACTGCAATTATTATCGGTTGATAGAGGAGGTCGCAAAAGAAGTTAAACAAGACGTCATTGAAATGAATAGGAATCCTTCCAAAGAGAGAGAGAAACAACTTATTATTCAAGACAAGATTGATCGCGAAACGATGCAAAACAACGATGACAGAGGTGATTTTAGCCTTGATGAAATGGTTGTGCCATTCGTTCAAGCATTCAGATCAATTGAAATCGTTGGACAAATCATTAAGAATCGCAGAGGTTCTTTAGATAAAGAAACCCTTGAACGAATGCTTATCGAACTCTACAACACAGCGTTTAGAATGGTCAGTTATTTGGGTGAAATGGTTAAGCAAGCAAAAGATGGGGTATCTTTAAGAATTAAGGAAAGCATTTCCCAAAAAGATACAAACCAAGATATTGAGAATGAAATATACAAGTTTCTACACTTTATTTCCTTTCAGGCATGTCTTGGCGTTTTTTCAAAGTTAGTTTACTCTGTTGGCGTAAAGGAACTTAGGGGAATGTACTCGGATATCGCGGCAAAATTAGACACACCAGTAGCGAAAATTGTTTCGTTCAGTATAAATTCATATTATGGTCCGATAGAAATGGGGGAATTGAAAAAACTTTCTAAAGAATTTGAGGGTAATATTGTTGCCCTCCAGATACTACGGGCAAGAGCAAAATCTTACGTATACAACAACTATGTTAATTATAAAAAGAAACAACAAATTGCTGCATACCTAAAGATGCAAATATCTCCGGCACTTGGTCGCAAATATAGAGGGTATTAATAGTAATTTCTACATTCACCTATAGTAGGTTCAGAAATTCCATTTCATCATCCCCAAATACAATATAACTATAAACATTGAGAATTTGATAATATAACACATAACAATCCTTAAAAAAAATAGGGACAGTGCCTATTATTATCGACAGATTGAGTCGCTGCATGTAAGCCTTGGGCATGCCACGCATATCAAGAGTTGTAGTAATAGGTTTTCCTCATCATCCTACTTAAAGGGGAAATTGTCAGGAATGTGTTTCTGAAGACAAAGATGGTTTAAGGCAACGTCTGGAGTGTCCTAGAGATTACACTCGAAGAAACTTGTTGAAGATATGGGTATATTGTCCCAGAAGTAAGAATCAATAAATGGGCGCTGTCCCTATTTACCTAGTTAGAGGCATAGACATTGTTTTTGAGTACTTTTTTATGTACGACCTGAAAGGAAAGCTGCCCCAAGGAGCATATTGACCTGCCCCCCTAGAATCGGTCCAGTTATTGTGTTAGACTAAGGATCGAAAGAAAGGGGATTGAAATGGCCAGAAGAAGCTACAGGCCTGAACAAATAATTGACAAAAAAGAAAAATATATTTATAATTTGTCAGCAATTAGTAATGAAATCTAAAAATAAGGTAGAAGGCGTCGGGAAGTAAATAAGTTAATACTTGGAAAAAGGAAGTCTATCCAGGAAAACAAAGGAGAAGATGTTGAAAAAATTTCATAGAATATTTTTAGTACCAGGGATATTAATTATTTTTTTCTGTTTTAGTTCTGCCCTTTTAGGTGCAGAGTTTAGCGCTGATCTGAAAATCAAGCAGCCGGACAAAGAGTATGAATTTCAGTATTATGCTGAGGATAGTCTCTATAGACTGGAAAAACTTACTGGTGAAGATCGCATCCTAATTATTGCTGACCGCGAGCTGGACATTACCTGGGCTTTAAATCCTGAAGAAAAGGCCTATATTGAGCTAAAGGGTACAGATGCAACTTTTTTTAATCCTGTCCGTGCATGGGAAGCAATAAGGGAAAATCAAAATGAAGAAAAGGTAGGAACTGAGACTGTTTTGGGCTATCTTTGTGAAAAATATACCTATACTTATCCAGAGCAAAAAGAACCATCGGTAGAAGCATGGTATTCACCAAAATTAAACCAATTTATTCGACAGATAGTCTATTACGGTGGTGGTCAGGGAGATGGATTACTTGAAATGACCAACATTATAGAAGCACCCCAGGATGATTCTTTATTTAAAGTTCCAGCTGATTATCAAAGAGAGAAATCTCCTGCTGAAAAAGTCGAGGAAAAAGAAGCTGCTCGGCCAGTGCTTACCAAAAGGGAAGAAACTATTGCCCCTGCTGGAAGGTATATGGGAACAGGTGGTGCCTTACGAGTTAAAGTAGAGCCAGATAAATCCGTGCGGGTAATAATTAGAAACCAGATAAAAGAGAAATCTGTTTATAAAGTAACGCCTTTAAGAAATGGGCAACCTGTAGAAGCTGAAGTAATTGAATCCAGCCTCAGCGGTAAAGGTCAGAAAACTGAACCGTTTTTTGGCCTTCAGCTTAAGCTAAATGAGATTCTTATAGAGGTAGAAGAAGGGTTAATCAGCGCATTTGTTACAAAGGAATACTCTTCATTTGATGAAGTTAAGCGGGAAGAGCATTTCCTGCTGGAAGAAAGTGGAAGAGGATTATTTGTATATGAAGAGCATAAGATCGTACTTACTTTAACTGGTGATAGCCAGGCAGCAGAAGACTCTCCTATAAAGATAAAATTTTATAAAGGAGAATATAAGGATGCATTAAAAGAAGAGGATTTTAAACTAACGAACGGGCGGGTAAGGAAATGGGAATTTAATCCCGGACAAATTCGAACCCTGGACATTACGGCTGGGGAATCTGGTGGGATTAAAGTATTGTTAGAGCAGTTTCCCGTAAAGGTCAAAGAGCTTTCTAAAGAGGAGAAACAACAGTTGGTTCAGGATATTATACACAATGAATTGGATAAGGTAAAAGCCCTGCTTGATTCCGGATTAGATGTAAACATGAACACTTCCTCTACTGATTCCCTATTAATGGCAGTCTGCAGATATAGTAATGCTGAGATGCTAAAATTGGTATTAAACTATAATCCACAAATAAATTTCCAGGATGAATATGGTAATAATGCTCTAACTCTTGCCGTTAATAACTTTGATAACTATAAAGGAATGATTCCTCTTCTGTTGGAAGCTGGAGCAGACCCTGATTCTAAAGTAGGTAGTTCAGGGAAAATAAATTTTACCGCTTTAGGAAAGATGACCGGCAAGGCTTTAATCAGTGAAAATGAGGAAGATTATCAAATTATTGAAATGTTTCTTTCTCATGACGCTGATCCTAATCAAGCCCCTAAGACCGGGACTAATCCTTTAATGCAGGCTGCTTATAAAGGGAATGTAAAGTTCGTAAAACTGTTTTTAAAGTATGGTGCTGATCCCAATTTAAAAGATGAACAGGGTAAGACTGCATTGGATATGGCGAAAAAGAAAAATCACCAGCAGGTAATTGATTTATTGCAGTAGATTAGAAGTTTACTGGATTAGGTTTTTGCCTTGGACCTGGAAGAAGTTGTGTCTTTGGTGGAAAAAATGATACGTTTTATAATACTTTGACCCGGTAAATTGAGAATTTTGAGCCTCAACTAACGGTTTTTTACCAATGGGCGAGTTTACTCCCTCCTATACCCAAAATACGGCCATAGAGTGGTAGATTTGGGCACTTTTATTTAAAGATGTAATAAGTTTCACCTGACAACGAATAAAGCCCAAATACGGGCTATTTTAGCAACTGGGTCAAAATCCATTCACTCGACAGTAGTGCGATTCCATAAAACCCGTATCCTACCGTGAAAACGACTTGCCTTTTCCCCAAATAGTACTATCTTTATCATGAAAGTAGGATACCTGAAGAAAATGCTTATGATAACCAAAACCAATACTGGAGCGACATTCAGGGTGAGAGTGCAGCCCGGGGCTAGTAAGAACGAAATTGTGGGAGTAGGGGAAGATGCCATTAGAATACGGATTAGCGCTCCTCCAGTACAAGGAAAAGCAAATAAGGTGCTTATTCAATTCCTCGCCAAACAGCTTGGAGTAAAGCGAAGCCAGGTGGAAATCCTGAGCGGGCACACCAGTAGAATAAAGACTATACACGTAGTAGGGCAGGGGACCGAAAAGCTACAAAAAGTTATCGATAGTATAATCGTTTGACAAAAAGTAAATACGTATTACAATAATGTAAAAAGTAGGAAATAAAATATATGCAAATCATAGTCTCCCCAAAATACCAAATCGTTATCCCTAAAGAGATCCGAACCAGGATTGGACTACGAAAAGGTCAAAGAATGCACATTAGCGTAAAGGGTAAATCCATCATCCTCTTGCCTGATGAACCCATACAGAGCCTTCGCGGCATACTAAAAGACGCTAAACTGCAGGATAGCGAGTCACAGCGAGGACACAAATGACAGTAGTAGATGCATCCGGATGGCTAGAGTACCTGGCTGACGGTCCCCTGGCAGCACAGTATGAAAAGTACCTGGCTAAGCCTGAGGCTATCATCACTCCCTCTATTGCCCTTAGCGAAGTATACCAGAAGGTAAAGAAGGCGAAGGGGGCAGAAGTGGCCCTATCGGTAGCGGCACAAATGGAGAAAACAAGGATAATAGCGCTGGATGAAGAGATTGCATTGCTGGCCGGAGACCTCACTCTCGCTCATTCCTTAGCTCTCAGTGAGGCAATCGCCTACGCTACCGCTCTCAGAGAGGAAGCACAGCTCATCACAGCCAATCCTCACCTGAAGGGCCTGGACCAGATAACCTTCCTTCAGCAAAAACCAAAAGACCTGCCCTTGCTCAACTATCATCACAACAAATAAGTAATCCTTTCTACCCAGATTGCTTCGCTCTGCTCGCAATGACAGAACCCGTGCACATCCAACCAAGATTGCTTCGTCCTACTAGCAATGACAAACATCCAATCTTACCCCGTTTTTATCAAAACTTAAAGTGCCTTTCTTCAAACTTAAAGTAAATCGCCAATCGCTAACTTTAAGTTCACATTGGTTTCTCTTTCCCTTATAGCAAAGACACTCTAAAATATCTGATTTTTTCTCCTGTTTTATTTTGGTTTACATAATATATCTTATCGGAACATAAATTCTTATTTGTTAGGCCAAAAGCCAAGCAATACTACCCTATTTTTGCCCCAATTCTCACAACCTGGTTTAGCCGAGATAGACTTACCAGACTCTCTGATTAATTTTTTCGGAGAGTCTGGTTTTTTATTATGTCATCTTGCTACTCTTTTGGTATAAGAAAAAATCAGAAGGAGGAGCAAAATGAGTGAGAGCTATATTCCAGTCAAGATTCGTCGCAAAGTCTTAGCTAGAGATGGTTTTAGGTGTGTCTGGTGTGGAGAAAAAGAAGAGCATGACGTGGGCCACTTCATCCAGAAACAGGCTGGTGGACAGACTCTTGAGAGCAATGTTATAACACAATGTAAGGTTTGCAAGCGAAAACGGCATTACAACACGCCTTCTGAGTTCATATCTAAACTAAAGCTAGAGGAATTAGAAATTTTTCGGGAGGTAATTATGAGGATAAAAGTTATCCGACCCAATGGCGAGGAAATTGAGGGTGAGGTCGAGGAGCTCCCCTACCCCAATGCCAAGGCATTTTATTTGAAACACTCAGGCAACGGCACTCGGGAACTCATCTGGGTTGAGCCCGGCATGAGAGTTGTTGAACTCGGAGGTCAAGACAAAGGAGGAAATTATTGAGGACAACCGTCATTCTATCACGCGGAGAGTTAGGGTACATGGCTTTGTGCGACAAGAAACCTTACTACTACTCCAACCTCAACGAACTTGCCAAGCTCATCGAGGGGGGGCTATTTTATCCTTGTCAGCCAGGCTGGGCTTGTTCCCCTGAATATTGCGGCTTTTACGAAATTTGTCACAAGGAGTGGTGAGATGAAGCGCAAAGAGATGAACTTACCATTTTCGTTGCCCGTCAAACGAGGATGTGGCGTCAGAGTTGAAGGTGGCTTGTATATAGTCACCGACGCTGAAATTGAGGAGTTGATTGATTATGCTGATATGTCCGACGCTAACATCGAGGGCAGACTTTATATCTTTCCGAAGCCCTACCCTACTCTAGTTCCTTTAAAGCCTTTTCGCGGTTTTCGCGGATTCGATAAAGAAACCTTTCTTTCAGATCTCAGAATCGAAGCTGGTTTGCTGCCAGAGGACGGAGTGTGGACAAGAAGACCTCGGCTCAAGAATTGCTACTATGCCCATCCAGAGGACTCTCGATCCTGGTTACACTGGATTGGCAATAAGTATTATTCAATCAAGCAATTCATCGAGGAGGCCCGCCAGATAGGTGTCAGCCGGAGAGTTCCCGCAAAAATGCTCAAAAAGATGAAATGGGGAGATGTAATTTTCTTGGCATCTAAGGAGAAGAACCTCAAAAATCCTCTCGTCTTTGGTTATTTCGCGTTGGAGAGGATACAGGGGGTTAAGGTTGACATCGATGAGCTACCTGAGCACTTGCGAAGCAAGACGAGATTTTCCACCGAGGAGTGGTGAGATGTATAAAATCGCAGTCTCAATTGAATGTAAACCCGAACACAAACGCTGGTTGTCTCCTTATCACATACGGTCCGCCCTCGCAGATTATCTTCTCGACAAAGGATATATTATCGCAGCCTTCAGAGTCACAGAACTGAAAAAGGGAGACACAGTCCAGTGACCAAGTTTCCACAGTTCGCTGATGAGGTTCCCGATGAGGTTTGCAGGCACTGTCCACTTGCTTACAAGATCCATCCCTTGCAGAGGGAGTTATTCTCCGAGCCGGGAATCCAATCCTGGCGGCTCATCTGCATGAGGAAAGGAAAACTACCAAGGAGGTTCAGGCATGTTAAAATCCGAGAAGTTAAAAAAAGGAGGAGAGAATGGCTAAAATAAGACTTATCAAACTCAAGCTTAAAAATTTCAAGGGCGTCAAATCCTTTGAACTCTACCTTGACGGCGGGAACATAGCTATCTTCGGGGATAACGCCACTGGAAAAACTACCCTAAAGGATGCCTTCCTCTGGCTACTCTTCGATAAAGACAGCCAGAACCGAACTGACTTCGACATTAAAACCATAGATCCGAAAACAGGAAAAGCGATAAACGGTCTCAACCATGAAGTCGAAGGAACTCTTGAAATTGACGGCAAGGAGCTCATCCTCCGCAAAAGTTACTACGAAAAATGGACTAGGAAAAGAGGGGCAGCAGAAAAAGTCTTTACCGGTCACTCGACGGACTACACCATTGACAAGGTGCCGGTCAAAAAAAGCGAGTACGAGGAGCGCGTGGCCCAGATAGCGGGGAACGAAAATACCTTCAGGCTTCTCACCGACCCAGGATATTTTAATGAGGTTCTTCACTGGCAAGAAAGACGAAAAATACTGCTTAAAGTCTGTGGGGATATTTCAGATAGCGATGTCATCCACTTCAACGAGAATCTTGCTTCCCTAGAAGATATTCTTTCCGAGCGCAGCCTTGCCGATCATCGAAAAATTCTTGACGCTCGCCGCAAAGAAATCAACAAAGAACTGGAGAAGATCCCCGTTCGTATTGATGAGGTCACGCAGGGACTTCCAGACATCTCAGAGATCGAAGTAGACAAGATTGCCGTTGAGATAACTGCCTTGAAGGAAAAAAAGCAGGCAAAGGACCAGGAATTGGCCCGGCTGGAAGCGGGCGGGGAGATAGCTGAAAAAACCAAAAAGCTGAGGGAAATCGAATCGGAATTGCTAGACATCGAACTCAAACAGCGGAAGAAAAACGAGCAAACGACAGCAAAGACGAGAGCATCCCTGCGTGAGCTAGAGGACAAGATCTCCGAAGTTTCCTCTGCTATCACCGCAAAGAAGCGCTCCTTTGACCTGAATATGAAGTTTATCAAAGACTCCCAGTCCGCGCTCTCCGCGCTTCGAGAAAAATGGCACGAGGTCGATGACTCTAAATTTGAATTCGAGCAGGCCGAAGTCTGTCCCACCTGCGGCCAGAAACTTCCCAAAGAGCAACTAGAGAAAGCCCGGGAAAAAGCGCTGGCTAATTTCAATCAGAACAAAGCATCCCAGCTCGAAAACATTACTTCCTCCGGCAAAGAGAGGAAGGAAGAAATGGGCCAGCTTCAAAAATCAAATACGGCTAGCCAAGAGGAAATCAAAGCATTGCAAAAAGAGGAGGCAACTCTCCAGCAGCGCGCAAATGCAGCCCAGAAGCAGATAAATTCCATCGAGCAGCAATTTATCGACCCAGCAGCAAATCCAGAATATACCAGAAAATTCAAGGAGAAAGAGGAAGTGGCAAGCACCATAGCTCTTCTGCGAGGGCGCAATGAGGAGGTATCGCTCAAGACCAAGAAAGAAATTGAAAGCCTCGAAGACAGTCTCGGTTCTTTACAATTCTCCTTATCGCAGGTCGATCAGCATAAAAAAGGCCAGGTCAGAATAGAAGAGCTCAAGACTCGAGAGAAGGACCTGGCTGCCGAATTTGAAGACCTGGAGCAGCAGATCTATCTATCAGAACAATTTATCCGCACCAAAGTTGACATGCTCCAAGCAAAGATCAATTCCAAATTCCGAATGGCCAGGTTTAAGCTCTTCAACGTCCTGGTCAACGGCGGGCTAGAAGAAACGGCTGAAACCACTTATAAAGGCGTTCCCTACTCTTCGGCCTTGAATAAAGGAGCCAGGATCAACGTGGGCCTGGATATCATCCGGACTCTCTCGGAGTACTACGGATTTGAGCCGCCCATTCTCGTGGACGGCGCTGAGGCCTTTACTCATCTGCTCAGGCTAAGATCACAAATGATAACGCTGCATGTCTCGGAGAAAGATAAATCTTTACGAGTTGAAAAAATATAATAATCAAGAACAGGAGGTAAAAACAAAATGAATGAAAAAATAGGGGAAACTCAAGTCGCAGTCAAGAGTACTGTCGTAGAGGATGTGAGCAAACAAATCGAGATCTTGCAAAAAAAGGGCAAACTTACTCTTCCACTGAACTATGCGGTCCAAAATGCTCTGATGTCTGCCTGGTTGATCCTGCAAGAGACGGTGGATAGGAACAAGACGCCGGTTTTACAAAGCTGTAGCCGTCCTAGCATTGTCAACAGCCTTCTCGATATGTGCATCCAAGGGCTGTCGCCCCAGCGCAAGCAATGCTACTTCATTGCCTATGGGAAGCGTCTCTCCTGCATGAGGAGCTACTTCGGATCCATGGCCATCGTCAAGAATCTCGCTGGCGCCAAAGATGTCTGTGCGGAGATAATCTACGCCGGGGACGAGTTCACATACGAAATCAAAAACGGGAACAAAAAGGTCATCGGTCACACGCAAAGGTTTGCCAACATCGACCCAGCTAAGATAGCCGGCGCCTACTGCACTATTGTATTTGACGACCGGGAATTTACGGAAGTAATGGATATCCAACAGATCAAAAAGGCCTGGAAGAAATCAAAAATGGATCCCGGGAGGGAGGGAAGCACCCACAAAGAATTCCCTGAAGAGATGTGCAAAAGGACGGTGATCCAAAGAGCTTGCAAAAGATACATAAATTCCTCCAGCGATGACGCTACGCTTCTTGCAGCGCTAAACAGGACGGATGAAATATCAACGGAAGAAGAGGTATCGGAGGAAATCAAGGAAAAGGCCAACAAGGAAGTGATCGACATAGAGAAGGTTGACCTCCCCGATAAAGAGGCAGAGCAGAAAGAGCAGCCCGAAGAAAAACCGAAGAAGAAAGAATCGAAGCAATTCGAAGAAAAGCCGAAGAATTCTCCATCGAATCACTTGCCGGGCTTTTAAAAATGATTGAGATAAAATCTCTCGCCTCCGGAAGCTCAGGCAATCTTTATTGGATAAAAAAAAACGGCAACACCGCTTTGCTTCTGGAGGCAGGGATCAAACTCAAGGACATCATGAAAGGGCTGGACTTTAAACTATCACAGATAGCCGGGTGTCTTATCAGTCATGAACATCAAGATCACTCGAGGGCGGTGGTAAATATGATGAAATTGGGGATTGATATCTATCTTTCACAGGGGACTCTTGATGCTCTGGGTCTCAGCGGCCACCGGATTAATATCATTAAAGCCAGGAAACAATTCAACATTGGAGACTGGGCAGTCCTTCCCTTTAAAATTCAACACGACGCCAACGAGCCGCTGGGGTTTCTTTTAGCCAGTGGCGAATATAAAATACTTTACGCAACTGACACAGCCTATCTGAAATATAGATTTAACGGCCTCAGCCATATTGCTATCGAATGTAACTATAGTGAAAGAATCCTCAACCAGAACAGAAGCATACCCTCGCTGCTGAGGCAGTCCATCATCAGGAATCACTTCAGCCTGGAGAACGTGAAGGAATTCCTAAAAGCAAATGATCTGAGCCAGGTTCGGGAAATATATCTTTTGCATCTTTCGGATGCTAACTCGAATGCGGAAATGTTCAAGCGTGAAATACAGGAGTTGACCGGGAAGCCAACCTTCACAGCCCCGTAGAGGAAGGCAAGCCTGCTCCGAGGTTCGGGGAAATTTACGGCGGCAAGCGTGGGCAGGGGTTGGGGAATCCTGCCGGAGCGGTCCACATTACCGGCCCCGTCAGTTGAATCCCGCTCGAGGGAAATTGCCCACACCAAGAGTGCATTAGGGTGTCTGGCGGGGCGGGCAAGATAGGCAGATAGGGTTAAGAAAGGAGCTAGATGATGATTATAATTAGTTTTGGTAGATGGACTTCTGCATCTGGTAGGCGGTTTATCAGAAAGCGTATTTTCCTCAAAGGATGGAAATGGACTCCGTTTGTTAAGATCTCGTGGCGATATAAGCAAAGGAAGGGAGAAATACATTGAACCCAACTAATGATATTTACGTCTTAGATGGAACCAGGGTCAGGACCAATGGTTCTTTAATAGCCGTAGCCCAAGATCCTGAAATTGAAAATGTTTTCCAGTTGAATCCTGGAAAGGTCAGGATCAGACATTATTCCTTCAGAAAGGAGAAAAAGCATGCACATTTTAAGTTATCTCCGGGTAAGACCGAAAGGTTTAATCATGATTAACTCCAAAGACGATCTTGAGGCGAACAAATTATTCACTCCCAAGCAAATAGCCAAAGCAGCCGGTTGTCAACCGGTCCTGATCCTCAAGTATATCCAAGATGGCATCAGAGGAGTAGGTAAGCTCAGATACGAGGCTACCGACGAGCATGGTCAACCGCTAGTGAGTATCGCAGATCTCAACGAGTTCGGATTAAGGCACACCGGTTACGCTCGCGACTACGCTATTAAAGCACTAAAGGCTTTGAGAGGAGGAAAGCCATGAATGATGTATCCAAAACCATAGGGTGGGCTCAGAAAACCTGGAATATTATTTCAGGCTGCCTTGGCCCAAACGGTACACCTTCTAAACCAAAGCGCTGTCCTTACTGCTACGCTCACAGACTAGCCAAGGGGAGGTTAAAAAATCTGTATCTCAGTAACCTCGGCCAAGTCTCAGCCGATCCAAACCAAGATTTCGAGAATATAATCCCTGGCGGCGATCCTCTTGATCCCTTCACCCCCCGCTACTGGCCAGACCGAGCCATCGAGCCCTACAAACTCAAAAAACCGAGCCGGATTTTCGTCTGCAGCATGGGCGAACTCTTCGGTGCCTACGTTCCGAATGACTGGATTAACAACGTCCTAGATATCTGTTTCGAGCTTCCTGAGCATACTTTCCAGATCCTCACAAAGAACCCCAAGAAAGCACTACACTTTGGTTTTCCAGACAACGTCTGGATGGGAGTCACGGTTACCTCGCCATCAGATCGGTCTCGTGTTCCCCTACTCCTTCGCTCCAAGGCAAAGATAAAATTCATTTCCTTCGAGCCACTTCTTGGGGACGTTTTCGATTCCCCGGACCTCGGCATTTTCTCCGGCTTTCCCTACATCGATTGGGTCATTATAGGAGCACAGACCAAACCTACAGTTCTCCCAAAAGCCGAATGGGTTTACCGTATCATTGATTCAGCACATAAGGAAGGTATCCCCATCTTTCTCAAGCCAAATCTGCACTGGGGAGAGCGCATCCAAGAGTTTCCGTCCGGGTTTACTCTTCACCGCAAAGTGGAGGCAAGTCTCCAACCTGCAGGAAGGATCCAACGACAAAGTGGAGAGCTCTCCCATCAAATCACTGATTATAGAAGGCAGCAACAATGATCAAATTCTTTCTCAAAGCCAGGGACAGGATCTTAAACCAAGAGAGGGTGTTAAAATGAAGCGTCTAGGAATAGCCCGTAGCCAGTTTGGAGTCTGGACCCTCTGGATTTTCCTGGGTAAGTTCAGGCTAATAGCCAAGAAAAATAGGACCTGGATACTGCTAGAGTGCTGGGTGCCAACCCGGGCTCTCACCATCGAGACTGGTTTTTCTGGGCTGCTTGGCTTCAGGGTCCATTTTTGGAGACCAGTATGGTAACCGCAAAAGGAGGCATCTATGAAAAGACGCCACGTAGAGCACTACAAATATCTTGATCGTTGCTTCCCCCTGTTATTCTGGAAGCACTGCTGCATGTGCCACAAAGATTTCCGGAGAGAATGGGGTTGGAGAGCCCTAACCGGACCGTGGTATGGAGGCGCCGGGGTCGTAAGGTTCCTCTGCGGAGCGTGCGGTCCCACCAGAGAGTCAGCCGACGAGATCTTCCTCAAGGATAAATGGATATCCACACGCCGACCTCCAAAACCAACTCCCGGACCTCCGACCAAAGCCATCATCAGGAGCTAACTATGGAAGGATTCATCGCTACTCACCCCTCTGGTAAAGAAGAATGGCTAGTCTCTCGACACGGTCGCAGATTTCGCAAGGCTATCACCAAACAGACTCCGGCAGCCCAAATTTATCGCAACACCATTACTAATTATTTTAGCGCTCCCAAAGCCTTAGCTATTTTCCACGCCGAGAAAAAGAAAGCCAAACTAAAGGGCTTCAACATCACCGACTACGACTCGACCACCGTTGAACCGCGATTAAAAGTCAAAGCCCCAATTACAAGGCGAGCCAGATCAGTCAAGGTCTTTAGACGCCACAACGTTCCGCTGGAGGAGTTCTGATGCTCAGAACGATTCTCCTCCTAACTGGCTGTCTCATCCTTGCTAATTGTGAGTCTATTTCCTCAGACAGGTCACTTCCATCTACCGTTATCTGTGTAACGGTCACAGCTTATTCCCCCTCGTCTCATATTACGGACGATACACCCTTCCAAACCGCATCCGGGAAGATTGTTCAACCTTCTCAGCTTGAGCAACTAAGATTCGTGGCCATCTCTCGAGATCTAATGAAGGAATATGACATTAAATTCGGCGATACGATATTTATAGGATTTGAAGTTCAGGACACAATGGCATCAAAGACCAAAAATACCGTTGATTTATTCTTAAGGAACTTGGGCTTGGCCAGGAAATTTGGCCGTCAAACAAGGGAAATAATCATTCGAAGGCGCTTTATCACTCCCCAAAAGAGCCTGAGAGGATCGAAAAAGAGAGGCTAAGCAACAGTGGCTAGCGCCAAGAGATCAAGAGCCGGAAAGTTCACCCTGGACCGGAAAATCTGGCAAGCATCACCCTGGAAACTCAAAATCTGGATTTATCTCCTGGAACAAGCAAATCACATAGATGGTAATCAGGAAGGTCTGAAAATAAAAAGAGGTCAACTGCTCAGAAAAGTCCAACAGATCCAAAAAGACTGTAGTTACAAAATAGGCTACCGCACCGAAAAACCTTCGTTTTCCAATGTAAGAAGAACTCTGAAAGAACTCACGAAGGAGGAACGAATAACTCAGCGAACGACTCACTTTGGGATTCTTTTTACTATCTGTAATTATGAGGCTTTGCGAGCTTTTCCAGAAACACGAACGAAACAGCGAAGTGAACAGTTAGAAGCGCCCGTTCCCCTTTCGATTGACGATGACACATCTAACCAAATTGATGAGCTTATTAAATTGTATCAAGTCAAATTCCCAGGACATGTTAAACGGATTGGTAGAAAAACTGTATTCAAAATGAGAGACATCATCGAAGGGGCTCTTCATGATGGTATCTCGCTTGAAGCCATAAAAGAAAGAATAGACAAAGCAAAAGATGGTACACCCTGGAAGATACTTAGTGAGGAGTGGATCGCCAAAATGAAAAAGGAGAACCAAAGTTATGAAAAACTCATTGAACTCTACGGTGGCAAAAACAGCCAATCCCTTTAAACATTTGTGGGATAAGTATGTTCAAGGAACAATCACCCTGCAGGATCTTCAACAAGAAACTAGAGGCTGGATGTTAAGTAGAATTTCCCGCTATAAATATCAGGACATGCCCCCTCCCCCTCCAAAAAGAAGCAAAAAAAATATGGAGGGCTGGATAAACGCTTGCATTCAAAGAAGTCTCGAAAACTCAGCAAACAGACATCACCTCTCTGTCCTGCTAAGAGACCTTCAAAAAGGCCGCCTGGCCGCCGAACCAGGCAAAAAAGAAGAAATCCAGATGCTTCTGGAAGAGTATCCTCATCATTCACCAAGGAGGTAATCATGGAAATGTTTCTAGCTAGTCTACTCGTAGTAATGCTCGGCTGGATGACCTGGCCCGAGAGAAAGGAGGAAGATCCATGGGGCTAATTCGAAAATTTCTAAACTGGTTCACCGGGAAGAATGATAAAGAGCAGTTAAAGGAGTTAAAGAAGACCGTTCCTGAAACTCCTCCTCCGAAGTTACAAATTAGAACCGTTCAGGACATAAGAGCTGCCATCCAGATAAAAACTTTCCAGGACATAAGGGCTTTCTGCGAGGAGATGAGGAAGGATTTGCGAATCTACAAGAAAACCATAAATCGCATGTACGTCGAATGGGGTAATCTTAGCGACCAGATCACCAGACTTCTCGAGGGCCAGAAAAATGAAGAGCACTCGTCAAAACAAGGCAATGAAATCAAGGAAAGCGGACAAGCTACGGGACAAAATCATTAACGAATTAAGAGACCAAGGATTTGAGGTCAACGGCCAAATCGAATTTGACTTTGGAGGCGTTTATTTCAAAGGAAAGTTCTTCTCAGATGAAGAACTGGATACAAGGAACTGGGGTTATGCCAAATCTAAGGAGGCACCAAATTGAAGTCCAAGATGGCTGAATTCCAAAAGGCATTTCAGCACGCATGTCGGGACGTAGCCGCCGAGCAAGCCAGGCAATTCGGTAGGTGGGGCTGGCAGCACCACTCCTACCAGGCATGGAGAGCTATCTTCGATGAGGAACTCGCGGAATTCAACTGCGCGGTTCTTGCTGCAAACACCCATGGTTACGATGAGCTCGTTCAAGTAGTAGCCGTAGGACTCTCTTGGCTAGCGGACATACTCGTCACTATAAAGGACCCAGAGCCAAAATGAAGAGCACACGACAGAAAGGCAATCAATTTCAAGACTGGTGCGCTTCCTGGCTAACACACCAGGGCTATGACGTTTATAATCAGAAAACCGTCGCTAAGCTAATCAAAACGCAGAAGCACGGTCTCATCTGGGTCTCACAACGCCAAGACATTTTCGGCATGGATATCTTAGCCATGAAAACAGGTGAAAAGCCTATTTTTATTCAGGCAACTCGTCATTCAGGAGTTCAGAAAAGGCTTGATGAGATACTCACGCATTCTTGGCCTCTTGATCATGTGGTCGTTCAAGTCTGGCAGAAAAAGGATAAGGAAATTAACATCAAGGCGTTTGACGGAGAAAAACTGCGTGATTATGGCAAGATTATCAGGAGAAAACTATACCTACAAGCTGAGAGGAGAGCCGAAAGTGTTGGATGAAAACTTCTATCCTGACGAAAAATCACTAAAGGAAATAAAAGAGTGGGATATTCTCAAACAGGGTGTTCAGGGTCTTTTAGATCTGGTCGCAGAGAACACCAACTGGGCTGACCGCCAAATTTATGTTACTGGCAAGAGGGTTATCCGCTTTGAGTATCACACCGGGGGCTGGTCGGGTAATGAGGATGTTATTGATGCCTTACACCGTAACTTTCCATTCTGGTCATTGTTTTGGGAGAAGTCAACCAGAGGCGGACATTACTATTTCAAAATAAAGCCAATAAAGTAGAGAGTGATATACAATTACCACAGGAGTGGGTAAAATGACCTGCCATAACTGTCTGTTGACAATCGACCCGACAACCGAATCCTATCGCCGCATTCATCCACCCGGTCGTCGCTCCAAACCGATCTACATTCACTGGCCACACTGCCCTAATGGAGCAGACCCTCTCGCTCATCACTACCGCTTGGTTCGAAAGGGACTTGTCAAGGTCTAGTCCTAGTGCGAGTTTCAGACCCTAGCACTTGACACCTATTCTGGTTCATTATAATTACCAGTAGTTGCTAGCCATAGCACCGACAATTTGGTTAATCGAGGGCTAGACCGAGGAAAGCGCGAGTCTAGCTGATTGAAGGAAAGTCTTTCTAGGCCCGAGGAAAGCGCGTGGCCTAGTGGAAAGCTAAAGACATTCTTCAGGTCGCAAGATCTTGAAGGATGTCTTTTTTTTTATAGGTGTGTCCAAATGAAATTTCTCTCTCGTTCACGATTGCTTGAAGCCAAGGATCCAGAAGGCAAAGATTGGGACATCGTAGTTATCGAGGCTGGTCTCGGCAAGAACAACCGATCCTACTCCCCCGAGGTCCTGAAAAAAGCAAGACCTCTCTACCAGCATGTCCCCGTCAACCTATTCAAGCTCGGCGACTTCGACCATCCTCCAGAGGATTTAGCCGACTTAAAGTCACACCTAGTTGGGAATCAAGTCGGCTTTCTCGAAGATCCACGTTTTGGTGAATTCGAAGCAGACGGCCAAACCAAGAAAGGGATCCTGGCTCGTTTGCATATTGACGCCGGCGCCAAAAGTTTAAGAGCTAAGTTGCTCGACTGGTGGAACCACGGCGTTATAGACCGTCTCGGTCTCTCCCACGATGCAGGAGGCGACACCACCAAGGATCCCATCACAGAAATTGAGACTGTGGACGAGATTAAGGAAGTCTCCTCTGTAGAACTGGTTACTTTCCCAGCTCAGGGGGGACAATTTTTAAGACTACTAGCAAGTCAAGGAGGCACTAAAATGTTCGAAAAACTCGAACAAGCCATCTTCGCCATCCTTAAAAAACTAGATGCAGATCTAGTCGAAGGGATCGACGAAGAGAATATCACTGATGACCAAGTCCTTGAGATGCTCGAGGCAGGTGTGGAAAATGAAAATTTCTACACCGAGGCCAAAGCGCTCGAGGCCAAAGGACCCTTCATGCAAACGGTCATCGCCAGAGTTATCAAGCTACTCCAGGGCGACAAGAAGGATCAGGCCATCAAAGTTCTCACCGAACTTCAGACCAAAATGACCAAGTACGGCTACCCTTCTCCAGCCAAAGCCTCAGCTCCTCCGTCCGCTCAAGACCAGCTAAATTGGCAAGATCTCTTCCCGGAAGGTGATGACCTTGACGAGTCAAAATACACTGTCTGCATGAAAAGGGAAATGAAAGCCGGTAAATCCATGGCAGACGCAGCTAAGATCTGCAAGGTGGAGGCCAAGAAGGAATCCACTACCGGCGACGGCGGCAATGGAGATGACCCATCGAAACAGGCTCTCGACCGGATAGCCAAGGTAGAGGAGGATATCAAAAAGTCTCACTCAGCGGCCATCCTTGAGGAAGTTCTCGCTCAATCGGATCTCTTCCAGCCCGTTAAGGACAAGATTCGAGCGCAGTTCAAGGACAAAATCTTCCAAAGAAAAGACCTCGAGGAGTCACTCAAAGCTGAGAAAGACGTTTTAGCCAAGCTCTCAGAGTCAGGCAACGTCAAAGGACTGGGGCAGACCAAAGTCGAGATCGTCTTAGCCGAAGCAGACAAGCACCAAATAGCGATGGATTTGCTCCTCGGAGCGGAGGTTAAAGACCAAAAAGGCGTAGGCGCATTCCGAGGGATTAAAGAAGCATATCGAGCCTACAATCCCAAAGATCCTGATGTTACCTTCCAACAGCCCAGGAACATCCGCATAACCGAAGCGCTCCAAACCGGCGACTTTGCTCATGCACTTGGAGTTTCCATCACCAGAAAGTTTGTCAAGCTCTACAAGCTGCTCGACCTCCCCTGGAGAGAGTTTGTCAATATCGTTCCCATAGATAATTTCAAGGAGCAAGAAAGGATCCGCTGGGGAGGGTTCGGTGAACTTCCTACGGTAGCTGAGGATGCCGAATACGCCGACATTGCTTCTCCCACTGATGAGAAAGCTTTCTATTCGGCTTTCACGAAGGGTGGACTCTTCGCCATCACTCGAAAGACCATCAAAAACGACGACATGAATGTGCTTCGTCAGGTTCCTACAAGATTGGCCCGCGCAGCAGCCAGAACTCTCGCAGCCTTCGTCTGGGCTTTTCTCAAGGATAACCCGACGATTTACGATGGGGCCACACTCTTCAACGCAGCCAGGGGCAATCTTGGTTCGGCTGCGTTCTCTTACGACGCCCTCGGTGACGCACGCACGGCAATGAAGAAGATGAGGGAAAGAGGTAACAAAGCATACGCCGGTACGGCAGACGCTGATAGCACGGTCTCAGTTCTCGAAGATGACGATGATCCATGGGCAGCCGTGAATCTCACGGGCTATTACGTCAGAATCATCTACGGGACCGGAGTTGGCCAGATCCGCAAGATCGCAAGCAGCGACGGCGACTCGATCACTGTCGATACTGATTTTGTCACTGCACCCGACGCCACCTCAAAGTATGAGGTCTCCAAGTACATGGATGAGAAAGTTGGATTGAAACCGGCATATATAGCGTTTCCTACCGAATTGGAACCTATCGTCGATGCTGTCCTCACGAGTGAATACATTCCATTCGTGGCTGAGCGCACCAGGAATGTCCTCAAAAACTTGGCCAAGCCCATGACACCTCCTCAGCTCACTGATCCCAACGACTGGTATCTCATCGCAGACAAAGCCTGGATCGACATGCTGGAGATTGGATTCATCGATGGAAAAGAAGATCCCACAGTTCTAATCCAAGACGCACCAGGAGTCGGAGCGGTCTTCACCCGCGATAGAATCACCTACAAGGTCCGCCACGAATATGGTGGGGCCGTTATAGACTACCGAGGTTTCTACAAGGCGGTAGTCCCTGCATAGGAACGTTTTAATTCGCAACTAAACGATTGGTGGAAGGCTTCATCCCGGGCCTTCCACCAAATCCAAGGAGGAAACAATTGAGTGGAGTTTCGCATTACACCAGTCACATTATATTTCAGGCAGGAGTCTCTGGTGCTATGGGTATTCCAAATCCATTCGCTACAGTCTTCTATGTGGATCTGGACAGCGGCCGTGACAGCTACAACGGAAGATCTCCACGACGCCCGTTCCAAACAATTCAGGCTGCAATTGATGCAGCTCTTTCTGGTCGAGGAGACTATATTTTTGTCTTAAATGCTTACCAAGCGGACACTTACCCTATTGTCGTAAACAAAGCACGTCTCCACATCATCGGTGTGTCTAATCCTAACGGTCAGGCCCCCTATCTCATACCCATAGTTGACACAGCCGCAATCAGCTTGGAAGTTGCCGGAGCGGGCAGCGAGATAGCCGGGTTTACACTGGGAGGCGGAGCTGCACATGGCTGCATTGAAATGAACGGAACCGGAGGCTTTTGGATTCACCACAATCTGTTTGGCGGTGCCAATGCTGGTGGAACCCCTCAAGATGGCATTCGGTCCAAACAAGGGGTGGTCAACGCAGAATGTCTGATTGAGGACAATATTTTCCACGGCAACCTAGCCCAAGTGCCCGGTAAGCTCACACAGTACGGTTTCGTCGGCCAAGGAACCAATCTCTTGCGACATTCCATAATCCGAAACAATCTCTTCTTGGGATTGGCAGGCGGCATTTTCCTGGGTAACGCTGCTGGACTGAGTCTTTTGGATAACAAGTTCGTGTGTCCTGACGCCGCTGACGGAGAGGCCATTACCCTTAATGCAGGGGCTAGAGGCTGCATGGTAGATGGAAATGTCGGAATGAATGGCGGAGACGCTGCAATGACTAAGAATCCGTTTTGCGACCTTTCTGGAGCTGGCAACAATCACTGGGGTGTAAATTGGAAATCTAACACTGCGCTTCTGCCACAAACGAGTTAATCGCCACAAATTTCAGACGAATAAGGCCCGGGGCTGGCCTTAACAGCCCCACCCTTTCAAAAAAAGGAGTTACACCATGGTTCTTAAGAAAAAGTCTAAGGGGAAGTTTACTTCTACTCGCCCGGTAGTTTCTCGCTCAACCAAACCCCTCATCACTCCCGAACCCAAGCCGGCTTCCAAACCTGAGCCTCAGCTATCACCGCGCGATCAACTCCTAAAGAAACTCAATCTCAAACCATCCGATATCCTCTCAGAGGGAGTTAGGGGGGATTACCTCATTTTTGTAACCAAGAACGGCATGAAAATCAGGGTTCCTAAATAATCTTTTATCAGACCAGATCAGCACGGAGAAGATAATGAAAAGACTTTGTTCGGTAAATCAGGCCTTTCCATCGGCCGAAAGAGGAGCAGACGCTTACTACTCGGATTGGCTCCACGTAGGCTCACTCCACGAGTTACTTGCCCTCGTCGACGTGACAGCCGTCTCAGGCACCACCCACACTCTCAACGTTACACTCCAGACTTCCCCCAACGCATCAGATGATTTCGATCACACTTCCCTCACTGAGATGGATTCCATCTCTAAACAGGTCAAATCAGTTACGAATTTTGGCAAGTTCGTTCGCCTCAAAGCAGTAGTCGCCGGCACCGATACCCCCACGGTAACTTTCGAAGCTTTCATCGTAGCCAAGAGCTAAGGAGCAAAGATGTCTACGCTTTCAGACTTTAACGCCAGGGTCAATGAACTCGTCAAAGACTCGGCCGGTGATCTCGTTTCAGGCGAGGTGGACAACGCGATCCTTGCAGCGGTTAAACGCTACTCGTGTCACAAACCCCAAAGTCTAGTTCATGAGTTCCAGGGTGATGGAGGATATGACTACGTCCTACCCGATGACTGGTTCCAAGGCTTTTCTCGCATCACCCAGGTAGAATATCCATATGACCAGCAGCGGCCCAACGTCATTGCCAAAGAGGATTGGATTCTTTTCCTTAAGCTCGTCGACAGCACACAAACCCTGGTTTTGCGATTCTTGGCCATTTCTCCCGCGGCGGGGGAATACATCCGCATTACTTACACGATCCCTCATAAGGTCGACGATTCTTCCTCCACCGTTTTTGACAATGATTTCGATGCCATTTGCTGTCTAGCAGCCTCTTATTGCTGCGGAGCTCTCTCACGAAAATATTCGCAGACCTCGGATCCAACGATAGCCGCCGATGTGGTAAACTACGCTGCCAAAGCATCTTCGTATGCTTCCAGGGCAAAAGAACTCTTCCAGGCCTACTTAGACCAGCTCGGTCTAACTGAAGTTCCTGCAAGCGTAGGCACAAAAGAGTTCGACACCGGTTTTGTCTGGGGCGAGGAATATCTTTCTCATAAAAGTTGGCACAGGTAACCATGGTTGGCATTGAGATGAAATTCAAGGGCAAGATCCTGGTAGACACCTGGGGAGCTCTTCAAATTCTCAGAGAAGAGTACCTCAGAGCGTTCAAGAACAGTCTTGAGACCCTCAGGGATATGATCAAAGCCAGAACTCCCATCGGGGCATCAGGCGCTCTCTATCACTCTATCGCCTATCGAGCAAGAGATTTAACCCCGACCGGACCCTTTGGCTTCCCAACAGCTCCTCCAGAATTTGAGGGCGTAGTCTATGCACGCTCAGAAACTGAGTATCTCTGGAATCTATTTCCCACCGCATACGGAGAGAAAACCACCTATGCGGAAGCAGTCGAGTCTGGTACCAAACCACACTGGCCACCAGTTGACGAACTACGAGACTGGGCTTCAAGAGTTCTCTATCTTGCTCGTCCTGAGGCGAGTTTGGCAGCCTACTTCATTGGTAGGAAGATTTCCAAGGTAGGAACTCGGCCTCGTCACATGTTCCGGGACGGTCTAGCACAATTTAAGGCCGAAGGTATTTTTGAAAAGAACATTGAGGCAGCAGCAGATCTGGCCATTAAGAAAGCCGCGGTAGACACTCCTTGGTGGGCTGCATTTTGAAAATAAGACTTATGTCCATAGAATTCATCATCTTTTATACTCAGCCCTCGATCCTGCCCCTCTACGGAGCTAATTCGAAAGGTATTTCTAATGAGCCTTAGCCTTATCAGAGATGAAATCAAATCAATTGTTCTGGGAGTCTCAGGAGTTGGCACCAAAGTCCACGATTATGAGCGCTACGCCAAAACCTGGGAGGATTACCTTGCATTCTTCAAAAGTGACGGATTGATTAAAGGCTGGACAATTACTCGCACTTCAACGCCAGAGGCAAAATCAACCACGACCTCCAACATGAGAACACACACTTTCTTGATCCGAGGCTACTACTCACTAGACGACAGTGCCGCTACCGAAAAGACATTCCAGGATCTTATCGAAGACATCGCAGCAGCGTTCAGAACTAAACCCACGCTGAATGGCAAAGCCTTTGACTCCGATCCGCTCCAAGTTGCCATGGTAGGCATGGTAATGTTTGGTTCCGTCCTTTGTCACTTTTGCGAGTTAAGGTTACTCGTACAGGAGGAAGAGCAATGGCGCTAATAAAAATAGTCTGGGGGAACCAGCCCCGAGAAGTTCCCGGCCTTGGTTTCATTGTAGCAAACCAAGAAACCTCAGTGAAGGAAAAACTAGCTAAACAATTCATCAGACAGGGTTTCGCCAGAGCCAAAAAGAAACCCAGGAGAAAAAGGAAATGAAGAAGAACTCAAAAGATTGGTTAGGCATCACAGGTCAGTGGCTCGGGGTAGGTTTATTCGCCTTTGTTATCTTCAAATACATCCAAGTCTCGGCGCCCTGGCAATACACGGTGCCTCTCATTGCAGGCTGGTGTTTTGCCATCGCCACTAAAATCAGGAGGAAATAATGAGTCCACTAGGTCAAGGTTCTCACATCGGTTTAGGTAAAGAAACCATCTGGGGCACTCCTCAGGGAGCCTCAGACTATATCAAGTTTTCGTCTGAAAGTCTGACTCTAGCTATTGAAGAACTCATCTCGACATCCTTGGCTGTCAAAAGAGACGAGCCAGATAGCTTTGAGGGCTTTGGCACCATCGCCGGCCCTACAGTTCACGAAGTCCACCCCGACGCTCTAGGTTATCTTCTGCGAGGCTGGTTTGGTAAGGTCTTATCCTCGGAGCTTGTCGCAGCGGAGGCTTACAAGCACGCGTTCACCCCTGGCAAAGACAAGGAAGCAAAAGGTACGGCCGACTCTGGATCCGAGACTACTCTAGTCGATGCAGATTTAGTCTCAGTTGATGACGAGTTCAACGGCTGCTGGCTGCACATCATCTCAGGCACCAACGCAGGCCTCTGGCGCATAATCACCGACTCAGAAGCCTCTTCCAACACCATTACCGTTTCTCCGGCGTTTCCTTTAGCCATTGACAACACCAGCGTTTACGAAATCAGAAACGGTCCTGAGAACTGCATCCTTCCACCATACACGCTAGAGATCCACCGAGATCTGCCTGCAAAAGCCTTTCAATTTGCTGGCTGCGTTCCCAATTCGCTGGCTTTCTCGTTCGGAGTGGCAGCAAAGATTCTTTCCCTCACAGCATCCTGGTTAGGAAAAGACGTCGCTCTCATCGATCCCACAAGCCCTAGCTTTGAATCCACCGAGCCTTTCAGGTGGAACCAGGCAATTCTCTTGGTTGGCATCCACGACTCCGGAACCTCCACGAATGGAGTGAGCAACACAACTACCCAACTCAACGACACCGGCAAAACCTGGGTGGAGGATGCGCTAATCGGAAAGTACATTAGAATGACTTCCGGCACCTGCCAGGATCAAATTCGAAAGGTCACCGATAACGACGTAACCTCAGTTACATTCGCCCCGGCCATGTCCGCAGCTCCAGCAGAAGACAAGTATGAAATCTGGAACGAGGACAATCTTATCGAAACGCTCTCACTCACCCTCTCCAACGGTCTCGTTGGCATTCCTTTGTTAAACAATACCAAACGAATAGCCAAAATCGTTGGTGATGCTTACAGATCCGGCACCATTGCTCCAACTCTTCACGTTGAATCCAAAACTGACTGGGAAACTTACTTCATGGGCTGGGCTACAAAACCCTGGCTGGTCCTCTTTCGAGGAGCAGTCTTGTCAGGAGCTTATTACACCGAACTTCAGTTTCACCTGCCCAAGGTTCTCTTCACGGCCTATCCCTTGAGCGTAGCAGGTCCAGGCAGACTAACGGTCGGAGCCACGGGCAAGATTAAGTATGATTCAACGACCGCTCATCAATACTTAGCCAAAGTTGTTCTTTTTAATGCCAAACAGAGCTACGCCTAAGTAGCCTATGTTTCAGCATTCCAAAGCGGGGAAGGAAGGCGACGCAAGAAGCCTCTCGCTAGTGATCCTTCTCCGCTATTTTTTTTCAGGAGGTAAGTTATGCCAGAACTATCAATTCTGATGAGACTCAAAGATGAGGTTACGACCAAACTCAAGGAGGTTATCACCTTCTTCGAGTCACTCACAGGCAAAACTAAAGAACTAGCCAAAACACAGGACGAAGCTGCCGCAAAAACAGTAGCGCATACGCAAGAGATCCAGCGCCTACAAGAAACAGCCGAAGAGTACGGCAGAATTCAGACAGACATAATGGAAGCCGTTGCCATCCTAGAGGAGGGAATCACCGAAAAGACAGAAGAGCACCAGAAGGCAATAAAGGTGCTAACAGACATAGCGGGGGAGTGCGGCGCACGACAGACAGACATCCTGGAAGATATCGTCGATATGGAGGAAGAGGCCACCATAAAGACGAAAGAGCACAAGGAAAAAATCAAAGACCTAGGCAAGGTCAGTGAAGAGACGGGCCAGGAAATGGTCGCCGCTTCCCAGGACACTGCCGACCAAATTGCAAAAATCCAGAGTTATCTAACTTCTGTTTCAAAGGAAGAAAATGCAAAGAGGCTTCAAGACTGGAATGGTTTTCTTGGTTCGACGCTCGATCTTACGTATGAGACTTATGAAGATTTGACCGAAGCCCTTGGCGAGCTGACTGTCAAAGATAGAGAGAAACTTAGATCCAAATTCAGAGACTGGAAACGCACCCTCGATTCCATCACCGAAGAAGAAAAAGAGTTCTACCGCAAAGCCAAGGGTTACATGGGCGACTTTCGAGACATGACCAAAGAGGAGCTGGAAAACGTCAAAGAACTCTGGGAAGAGAACATCGCAAAATACGAGGAAATCTGGGACGGTTTCACCCAATCAGTCAGGTCCTCCTTCTCTGACCTTTTCGTTGACTTTATGGATGGTACCAAGAAATCCCAGGACATCTGGCAGGACTTCTGCGACAGCATGGTTAAATCCTTCAAGAAAGCCGTCGCTGATAGTTTAGCCGAGAAAATGGGCCTCGACAAAATTTTTGAAGGCAACATCTTAAACTGGGGCAATCTATTCACAGGACTTGGCAATTTGATAGAGGGCGTATTTGGCGGTATGGGCAAGGCACTTAGCGGGTTCACCACGCAAGGCACTTCCGCTTTTGGGACCTTGGGTAATGTCGTTGGAGTGTTTGGCAAAACCCTTTCTGGTCTTGTCAAGTCAGGTGGCCCCCTAGCCCTTGTGCTAGCCGGCATGGAAGCGTTAACCAGGTTGGTTTCTGGCAAAAGTTTCATCGGAGGCTTTCTCGGTGGACCAATGGAAAGTGAATACAGTATTGAACATCGTGAAAGAATTGAAAAGA
>Ga0307429_1000171_pt1 | contig 47187 bp, 59 predicted proteins | sample SalMarWE160230MG_FD_202151 | JGI IMG/M metagenome (GOLD analysis project Ga0307429, IMG submission 202151) | Salt marsh sediment microbial communities from the Plum Island Ecosystem LTER, Massachusetts, United States - WE1603-230 | ecosystem: Environmental > Aquatic > Marine > Intertidal zone >... | reverse complement strand
GCTGCTAATTGTTTTAAAGGAAACTTCTGCCCGAAACATTCAACAATTATGTCTTCAACCAAAGAAGCAGAAGCCCTGCCAGTTCTAATTTTTACTAATTCCCTTTCTAAAAAACTAACAACCTTTTCCATCTCCGGCTTGATTTTATCAATAATCTCTTTATAATCCATGTTTAATTCAAGAATATATAATAATACCTTAACGAATCAAGGTTCTTATATTTTAATCATAACAAAAAATCTATCCATTGTCGAGAAAAAACCTCAGCAATAAGAGTGCGGGATTCGAACCAAAATTAATTTAGCGGAGCGTATTTTATTCAGATTCAAGGCGTGAGGAGTGAAGTGTATCCTCTGCGATACATAAGCGACGAACAACGCAGAAGATGGATAAAATACGCCCGCCCGAAGGGAAGGAAAGAATAGGCCAATTTCTTCGTTCTTCCTCCTCGATGTGTCACAAAGGACACACCTTCGTCGTCACGCCTCGAACTTAGCCTATTCTTTCTCTTCTAAATTGATTCTGGTTCGAATCCCGTACTCTTAAAAGCATGGAGCTATTTTAAGAATCATAACTGTAATCACATTTCCATTAGTAGAATTTCCAAGGCGAGACGTGAGTTAGTGTTGGTGGTAAAAATTAAGTGTTTTGTAGTTTGAATTTGCCTAATGATGTTTTTTATTTTGGATAAAGAATATCGATTAAAATCCTTGTTTTTTTGTTGGTTTACTACACGCTCAAGAAATATTTTTCTAAAATATCTCAGCCAAGTATCTAAAATCTCTTTTAAATTTTCTGTTGAAATATTTTTAGCGTACTGAAAACGAGAAACTAAATCAGACCCGCTTATTTTAATTAAGTCCGAAATAAGTTCTTCCTTGTTTTTAACTTCAAAACTTTTAGTTGGGGAAAATCTGACTTTCTGTACCCGAGAAATAATAGTTGGAAGCAACAACGAAGGATAAGCTGTCACCAAAATTAAAATGGTTTCTCCTTTCGGTTCCTCAAGAAATTTTAAAAAACAGTTTTGAGCTTCCTGAGTCATTAAGTGAGCATTATTTAAAACTGCAATTTTAAAATCAGCTAAATAGGGTTTAAAAGAAAGTTTTCTTATAAGCTTTCTTATTTGAGCAATCTGGATTCCTTGGCTCGCCGAAGCTTTAGCGAAGGCAGTTTCTGCCTCTGGTTCAATCAAAATAAAATCGGGGGGGCTTATTTTCCCGATAAGAAACTTAGAAAACTCAATTGCTAATGCCTTTTTCCCTAATCCTTCTTGACCATAGAACAAAAGAGCGTGAGGTAATCTATTTAACTCTGCTGATTTCTTTAAGAACTCCCACTGTTTTTGATAATCATTCATACTACTTTTTTGCCATTATACTCTTTTTGTAGGCCTCAAGATTTTCCAGGACAACGCCTGTTCCTTTTGCCACACAAAGCAATGGGTCTTCAGCTAAAAAACAAGGCACGCCGGTAACCTGAGCAATAAGTTCATCAATATTTCTAAGCAACGCTCCTCCTCCTGAAAGAATCATTCCTTTATCCATAATATCAGCTGAAAGTTCGGGAGGAGTATCTCTTAAAACTATCTTAACTACCTGAACAATTTCACCAAGTTGATCGGAAATTGCCTCGCAAACTTCATTAGAAGCAATCTTAATGTTCTGGGGTAATCCAGAGATTAAATCCCGACCCCGAATTTCTATTTTTTTCTCTTCCTTTTCTGGCAAAGCTGTCCCGATTTTTATTTTTATTTCTTCAGCGGTCTGCTCACCAATGGCTAAATTATATTTTTTCTTGATATAATCTGAAATTGCCCAATCCATTTTGTCCCCAGCTACCCTGAGAGAATGGCAAGTTACTATCCCACCGAGAGAAATTACAGCTACCTCTGTGGTTCCTCCGCCGATATCAACAATCATATGCCCTGAACAAGAATTGATGGGGATACCAGCGCCAATCGCAGCTAAAATCGGTTCCTTTGCCACATAAACTGCCCTCGCTCCAACCGCTATCCCAGCCTCAATCACTGCCCTCTTTTCGGTGGAAGTAATACCGGCCGGCACTCCAATTAATAATTCCGGTTTTAAAAACCTAAAAACTGTGGCTGTTTTTTTAATAAAATATCTCAGCATTGCTTCGGTAACTCGATAATCAGCAATCACTCCATCCCTTAAGGGTCGATAAATCCTGATAGTATCGGGCGTCCGACCTGTCATCTCTTTTGCTTCCTGTCCCACAGCCAAAATTTTATTTTCAGTAAGAGCAACTGCTACCACTGACGGCTCACTCAAAACCACTCCTTTTTGGGAAGTAAAAACCACTGAATTACAAGTTCCTAAATCAATACCAATTTTCTTTGTAAACATAAATTTTATGCTTTAACTCTTTTGATTTCTGCTCCCAATTTTTGAAGTCGTTCTTCTATCTTCTCATATCCCCTATCAATCTGATAAATATTATGAATAACAGTTGTTCCCTTTGCAATAAGTCCGGCAATAATCATTGCTGCTCCAGCTCTAATGTCTGAACTAGGCATCTCAATTCCCTGAAGCTGGTTTGGACCATAAACAATAGCTCTATGAGGATCACAGAATATAATGTTAGCTCCCATTCTATTTAATTCGTTAAGATATCTTAATCTACCATCAAATAAAGGATCGTGTATCATTGTAGGACCTTTTGTCTGAGTTGCCAATACGCCTAATTCTGGCTGCAAATCAGAATGAATTCCAGGATAAGGCAAGCTCTGAATTTTATCAATCCTAATTTTTTTAGAAGGCAAAACTTTTATTGTTTTTGAATCTATAATTTTAAAATTAGCTCCAAAATCCTTTAATCTTTTTAAAAATAAACTAAGAAATGACAATTCAGCGTTTTTAATTATTACTTGTCCTTTCGTTGCCAGGGTTGCAATAATAAAAGTGCCTGTTTCAATAGGATCATACATTATAGTATGCTTAAATCCTTTTAATTTTTTCTTCCCAATGACTTCTAATTTTCTAATTCCCGAGCATTTAATCTCAACACCCATTTTCTCAAGAACTTTAATCAATTCCTGGACTTGATAATCCTGATCAGCTATTTTAATAACAGTTTTTTTAGGATTAGCAGCAGCAAACAAAAGCATATTTTCTGTTGCTGTAACGCTAATTTCTTTAAGAATAATTTCTAAAGATTTATCTTGTTTTATTTTTTCAAAACGATAAAATTCGCTCTCTGAAGAAATTTTAACCCCTGCTTGTTTAAAAGCGTCTAAATGAGTATCAATAGACCTTACTCCAATAATGCATCCGCCGGGAGAAGGAATTTTTACTCTATTAAAACGAGCTAATAATCCTCCTAAAAGCAAAATAGACCCCCTAAAGCATCCTACAAGATTAAAAGGAACTTTAGAGGGGCTAATTTTTGAAGAATTTATTTCAATTTTTCTCTTTCCCGTCCAAGAAATTTCAGCTCCTGTCTTTTCAAGAATTTTTATCATTTTAAAAACATCCTCAATTAAAGGAATATTATCAATAACACAAGTTTCTTTGGTTAAAAGAGATGCTGCTAATATAGGGAAGGCAGCATTCTTTGCTCCCCTTATTTCAACTTCTCCCTTTAAAGAATTTCCTCCTTGAATAACAAACTTCTCCTCCATATTGGGTACCCTCTCTTCAAATACAATACTGTATTGTAAGAGCGGGTACTTATATCTTAAAGCAAAACCCAAAAGTTGGCAAGCCCGCACACCAAACGAGGACAAGCCCCGCCTTTGGCGGGGCAAACTGACGAAGTCAGTCCTCGTTATGGTGCGTGGACAAGAGGGATAAATTTGAGTAAAATAGTATATATGACGCGGAAAACTAAGAATATTTTATTTTTAATCCTATTAATCTTATTTCTAACAGCAGCTCCCTTAACTGTTTTTTATTCTTTAGGTTGGAGGTTTGATTGGAAAACGAAGAGAGCCATCCAGCCGGGAGTTTTTTATTTTAAGGTCTGGCCTAAAAATGTCCAAATTTACCTTGACGGTGAACTTAAAGAGAAAACTGATTTTTTCTTCGGCTCAGTACTTATTGAAAATCTCCTGTCTAAAAAATATGATGTAGAAATTAAAAAAGAAGAATTTCACATATGGGAAAAAACATTGGAAATAAAAAAAGGAGAAGTTACTGAAGCAAAAAATATTGTTTTAATTCCAGAAAACCCAAGCTTTACAGTGATGATAAAAAAAACAAAGGATTTCTTTTTCTCGCCGGATGGAAAAAAAATAATTCTAAGAGAAGAAGACGATAAGAATCAAAGTTGGGCTTTAAAGCTCTTTGAATTAGATAAAAACGTCAAAAGCCATCTAATTGATGAAAGAGATATTTCCAAAGGAGAAGTTCAGTTATTTAACTTAAAATTTTCTCCTAATTCAAAAACAGTTCTGTTAAAAGTTCAAACTAAAGAAAACTTAATCTATTATCTTTTGGAAATAGATAAAACTCCGGCAGTTTTGACTTCTCTTGATTTCTTAAATTCGTCCGCAGAAGAGGTTTATTTCAATCCTGAAAACCCCCGAAAATTATTTATTTTACTACCCCCGACAGCTGAAACCGGTGAAGGCGGAGGAGAATTAAATGAAGTAGATTTGGTTGACCAAAAAATTTCTCTAACTCCCTTAAAAAATATTATTAGCTGTTCAATTTTTAATGAGAGTATTTATTATCTTAACTCCTCAGGATTTCTTTTTAAGACCGACCTTTCTTTTAATCAAGAAGAAAGATTAAATATAATCGCTTTTCCTTTGAAAAAAGAAGCAAAGTATAAAATCACCGCTTCTAACTCTAAAATTCTTTTAGAGGAAGATGATACTCTATATATTTTTAACAGAGATAAAAAATCATTCCAGAAATTTTTTGAATCAGTTAAAAATTTTAAATTCTCTTCAGATTCCAAAAAACTGGTCTATTTTAATGATTATGAAATCTGGGTTTTATTTCTTGAAAAAAAATACGGCCAGCCTCAAAAGGAAGCAGGAGAACAGTTATTTATAACACGTTTCTCAGAAAAAATTGATGATGTTTTCTGGTATACGGATCATTACTTAATTTTTAATGCTGGGAATAAACTAAAAATCGCCGAAATCGACGATAGAGATAAAATAAATATTGTTGACCTGGCAGAATTTAAAAACCCAGAGATATTCTGGGCTAACAAAAAATTATATGTCCTCTCCGAAGAAAATCTCTACGTTTCGGAAGAATTAACTCCTTGAATTTTCTTCTTAAAATCTTCCCATTTCATTTCGCCTGCTTCACCCATATTACAAATTTCTCTGAATTGACAGTATTTGCATTGCCAATTTTCTGGATAATCAGGGAGACGCGAAGGGATAATATTGGAATCAATTTGTTTTTTAAGATTAGTCAAAGCATTTAAGAGAAACTGAGCTTGGGTTTGACTATAATCAACCATAAATTCTTTTAATTCTAAATTATCTTTATTCACATAAAGCAATATCCCTTTAGAAATCTTAAAGTAATATAAATAAAGTTGGATTTGTTTAATATTTTCTTCTTTCGGTTTAGTTAAAGTCCTGAAAATCATACTATTCATGCTTTTGATATCAAGCACATAAAGATCTTTCCCATCGCTAATTATTGCATCAGCTCTTCCCGAAATCAGTTCTTGAGAATCAATCTTAACTTCAGAAGCTACAATATGAATTTCTCTAGTACTGATCAGTGAACTCATAATAAGCTGATGCATATGATCTCCGTGATCAAACAACCGTAAAATATTGGCCTTCATTTCTTTTTCCGGAACATTTTTAAATTTGAAGAAAAGCTGGCGAGAACACTTTCCAGCTTGACTGATATAGAAATGGGTTTGGGCTTTATTTTTAGATCTACTTTTCTGATTATCCAAATAAAATTTATCAATAATCTCTTTTAACATATTATCTCTTAGACCATTGCGGGCCTCTGCGAGCGCGTTTTAAACCAAACTTCTTTCTTTCTCTCATTCTGGAATCTCTTGTCAAATAACCTGCTTTTCTGAGCCGTTTCCGGAAATCAGGATTAAATTCCACCAAAGCCCTAGCTATTCCATGCCTGACAGCTTCAGCTTGGGCATGAAACCCTCCCCCTTTTACTTTAGCCGAAACTCTAAACTTATCAAAGGATTTCATTCTCTCAAGTGAAGCATTAGCAATTTGCTGAAGTTCTAAAGTAGGAAAAAAATCTTGATATGGTTTCCCGTTAACTAAAATTGTTTTTTCTCCTTGAGTAAAAAGCCGCACCCGAGCTACTGCTGTTTTTCGCCGACCAATCGTCTCAAAATACCGAGCAAGATTAGGAGTCGGTTTTTTAATTTCCTTTTTTGCAACCTTTTTCTTAGTAGTTATTTTCTTCTCTACTTTTTTTGTTTTCTTAACTTTTTTAATTGTTGTTTTTTTAGTTTTTGGCATTATTCTATTTTTAGTCGCTTTATTTGTTTAGCTCTCAATTTGTTTTTTGGCAGCATTCCGAAAACTGCTTTTTTCAAAACTTCGTCAGGATTTTTTTCAAAAAGTTTTTTTAATGAAACTTTTTTCAATCCTCCTAAATACCCTGTGTGATGGTAATAAATTTTCTGCTCAAACTTCTTGCCAGTTATCTTGATTTTACTAAAATTTTTAACCGTAACAAAACCCCCCATATCTTTGTTAGGAACAAAGTCGGGTTTATCCTTGCCACGCAATAAAATTGCAATTTGCGTAGCTAAGCGTCCCAATATTTTGTTTGTAGCATCAATTGTGTGAGTATTACGTTGCATAGAAATTATTTAACAAGTTCAACTATTGCCATTTTGGCTCCATCTGATTTCCTCGGTCCTAATTTAATTATCCTCGTATACCCTCCTTTTCTCTTCTTATATCTTAGTCCAATTTTGTCAACTAATTTTTTAACTAATGATTTTGTGAAATATTTTGCTAAAATTCTTCTGGAAGCTAAATCTCCTTTTTTTGCTCTGGTTATACATTTTTCAGCAAACCTAGAAATCTCCTTGGCCTTAACTTCAGTAGTTTTTATTTTCTCATTTAAAAAAAGCGCGCCTGCCAAGGATTTTAATAGAGCTTTTCGCTGATTTCTTTTTCTTGAAAGTTTTCTGCCTTTTTTAAGCTTGCGCATATTAATTCTTTGATTTCTTCTTTTTCTTTTTCTGTTCCTTCTTCACCGCTTTAACAGGAACGAGTTTCTTTTTAGGAGCCTTTTCTTTGGAAACTTTCTTTTCTATTGAGGTATTAAGAGTTTCTGTAAGTAAAGAAAAGTGTTTTACTAAAATTTCTGAGGCCTGAAAAAATGCCTCTTCCGGAGTAATTGTTCCATCGGTTTCAATATCTAAATACAATCTGTCAAAATCGGTCCTTTCCCCAACTCGCATATTTTCCACCTTATAATTTACTTTTTTAACGGGAGTAAAAATGGCATCAATAGAAATTGCTCCGACTTCTAATTTCCCTTGTTTTTTTCTTCGTTCAATTGGTTCATATCCAACACCTTTTTCAACTTGAATCTCCATCCCCAATTCTGCTTTTTTATTAGTTAAAGTAGCAAGATGGCAGGATTTGTTTACTAATTCAATCTGACTAGGAAATTTAAAATCAGAACCCTTTACTTCTTTTTCACCTTTAATTTTTAAGGTTACTTTCTGAGACTCATCGTTATACATCTTAAATCTCAATTGTTTTAAGTTCATTACAATAGTAATCACGTCTTCCAAGACGCCCGGTATTACTGAAAATTCGTGTTGAACTCCCTTAATTTTCGCCTGAGTAACAGCTGCCCCCGGCAAAGAAGAAAGTAAAACTCTTCTCAAGGAATTGCCAATGGTTACTCCATATCCAGGATACAGAGCTTCAATTTCAAAACGAGCCCAGTCCTCTTTTTTGTTAATAATTTTAGGTTGTTTTGGCAATAAAATCATATAAACATATAAACATTTAAACATATTGACATCTAAACAAATCAATGTTTAAATGCTGAAATGTTTAAATATTAAAATGATTGTTATCGTGAATAAAATTCAAAAATTATGGAAATTTCAGATGGTGGAATCGCTTCTTCTAAATTAGGTTGGTTAATAATCTTTCCTTCTAATTTTTCAATATTAAGTTTAATCCAAGAAGGAGATTTATATTTTTTAAGGGCCGAGGGAAGATTCTGAAAAATAGTTTTTTTAGGAGACCTAGGATGTAAAGTAATCTTATCTCCCATTTTTACCTGATAAGACGGGATATTAACCTTTTTCCCATTAACCAAAAAATGGCCGTGACTTACAACTTGCCGAGCCTGAACGCGTGAAGAAACAAACCCCATTCGAAAAATCACATTATCTAAACGACTCTCTAATTTTTTTATCAATAAAGCCCCGGCATCTTTTACTTTTCCCCGTTTTTCGAGAACTTCTTTTACGTATTTTCTAAATTGCCTCTCGTCTAAATTATACCAACGTCTTAGTTTTTGCTTTTCTCTTAATTCTTTTCCATATTCAGAAGAAGCCCTAGTTCTCCTCTTGCCCTTCTCTCCTGGAGGATAAGGTCTTCTTACCATTGAACATTTTGTCGATAAACATCTATCGCCTTTAAGAAAAAGTTTCACCCCAAGCCGTCGACAAATTTTACATTTATTATTCTTCATTTTAAACTCTTCTAACCTTGGGCGGCCTGCAACCATTGTGAGGTATTGGAGTAACATCTGTAATAGAAATAATGTCTAAACCATGAGTAGCTAACGACCTAATAGCTGATTCTCGACCAGAACCAACTCCCTTTACCAAAACTGATATTCTTTGAATTCCTAATTTTTTAGCTGTTAAACATATCCCTTCTGCTACTTTTGAAGCGGCAAAAGGAGTAGCTTTTTTTGTTCCCTTAAAGCCAATCGCCCCTGCGCTGGTCCAAGTTAAAACATTACCGTGAAGATCAGTCAAGGTAATTAAGGTATTATTGTAAGAAGAAGAAATATAAATTCTTCCATCTTTTGTCTTGAGGGAACTTTTAATATTAATCTCTTTTCTCATCCCTGTCTCTATTTTTTCTCTTTCTTTAAGAAGTTCCTCTTCAGTTTTTTTTACGATACGTTTTTTACCCATTTTAATAGAATTAGGAATTATGAATTATGTCGTCATCTCATTCTTAATTCTTAATTCTTAATTTAATCTCTACTTTGCCCCTGGGGCTGATCTTTTTCCAGATCCAACTGTCTTTCTGACATTTCCCCGAACAGTCCTGGTATTAGTTCGAGTTCTTTGACCTCTAATTGGCAGTCCTTTAATGTGACGAATGCCCCGCCAACAGCCAATATCCCGCAATCTTTTAATATCTATCATTATTTTTCTTCTGAGCCTTCCTTCAATTTTATATTTGCTTTCAATTATGTCTTTAAGTTTATTGATTTCTTCAGTTTTTAATTTAGAAGCCCGGCAATGAGAATCAATATCTGCTTCGAATAAAATTCTTTTACTCAAAGACCGGCCTATACCATATATATAAGTTAAAGCTATCTCTATTTGTTTTTCTTCCGGGATATTAACCCCGGCGATACGTGGCATATTTAAATAGTTTAACGATTAAGTAATTAAGAACTTAATAACTCATCTATCCTTGACGTTGCTTATGTTTTGGGTTCTTTTTACAAATAACATAAACTCGTCCTTTTCTTCGGACGATTTTGCAATGTCTGCAGATTTTTTTTACTGAGGATCTCACTTTCATAATTGGATTTTAGATATTGGATATTAGTTTTTTGTATTTGTCATCTATCATCTAATATCTACCTGCCGCGGTACACTATCCTTCCCCGTTTTTCATCATAAGGAGTCATCTCTAAGGTCACTTGGTCCCCCGGTAAAACCTTAATCCGATGAATTCTCAGCTTACCAGCAAGGTGGGCAATTATTTCTTCTCCACCATCTATCCTTACTCGAAAATTAAGACTAGGTAATGCCTCTAAGACAACACCAGTTTTCCGATAAACCTCGCGCTTTTTCGGTTCTTTAAAAGGTTTGTGGTAAATCTTTTTATTATTCTTCACCATTTTAGATAATTAATTAGTGTAACAAAATTCCTTTTGTTAGTCAACCCTTTACCTTAAGATTAATATGAGGAGTTAAAATTTAACCTTACCTTAATTTTATTAATATCTCCTGGGATTTTTTTCTTTAAAAACGGCCAAGATTTTATCTCAACTTTAGTTACTTGAGGCATATCTTCTAAAAATACTTCTGCCTCTTTAAAGGACTTTTCTAAAAGAGCTTCTTTAAGCTTGGCTAAACTAATGTCCGAATAAATTTTAGCTTTAATCTCTAAACTTAAAACAATTTCGCCTGATTCTAAATCTATTGATTCAGAAGAATAATTGATTTCTAAACTCTCCTCTTGAATTTTTTTACCATCAGCAATATCTAAACTAATACAATTTTTAGCAAAATCTTCTATGTCTGATTTCTTAAATCCCAACCCCTCTGATTTAACTTTAATTTGGAGATTAAATGATTCAACTTCGGTCCCAGCTTTTACTGAACTATCAATCTCTACAATCTCTTGAGATATTGCTTCATCTAATAGAACAAAATCTGCGGGAAGAGTTGATTTTAAAAATTCTCTACTTTCTTTTCTTAATCCCTCTGCTAAAACATTTTCAGCTTTCTCTAAGTCCTCTTGAGTAACCTGAGAAACTTCACTCTCAAAACCGCCTGTCATAGAAGAAAAAGATTTTCCATAGAAAGAAGTATATTTTGAAGTTCCTTTAAACCCTGGAATTGAAAAAGTAGAGGGATCAATATTATAACTCTCGCCAGGTTCAGCCGCCATAACTTCAATATCAGTATAACCAGAAACAAACTTTCCTTTCTCGTAATATCCTCCAGCGATAACTTCTCTTTTTACCGAACGGAATAACTTTCCGTTAGCAGAAACAAAACGAGTATTAAGAAGCAGGCTCTGAGGAGAGGTAGAATATTCATTAAAAACCCTAATTATACCTTTCGCTCTTTCTTCCTTCAGTATTTTACCTGAAGCAGAAAATTCTTGAGAAATAAATTTTTGATCGCTAAAAACTTTCCCCGGGATAATTTTTGCTTCAAAATCAAGATGTTCCGCATTTAAATTAATAGTGGCCGTTTCTTTGAAATTTAAAATTTCTGTTTCTGGCCAAATTTCAATTTCTACTTTAGAAAAAAAGAAAAAACTTGAAATTATTACTAAAATTAAAAAAACAAAACAAAAAACAAAACTCTTCAGAAAAAACCTTTTCTTTTTCCGAACAGGCCTTATTTTTTCCTCCTGCTTTTCACTCCTTAAAAAACTAATTTCCTTAGGAGGAATAATGTCATAAAATTTCTTAGCCATAATAACAAGTAAGTAAAGATGGAATATATTGAGGATTTTTTAAACCTTTTGTTTCATCTTTAATGTTTTTTAAATCTTGAGGATAAATAATCTTGGCTCCGGGCAAAAACTCTTTAATTTCTGGAAGTAAACTTCCTCCCCCAAAAAGAAAAATAGTTGAGGAAAAAAACTCTTTTGGTAAACCCTTCGCCTTTTCGGGAAAAAAGGTGAATGGTAAAGATTGCTTTAAATCTTCATACCAGATTCTTTTTCTCTCTAAAAACATTTCTTTGATTCTCTTTTCAGATTCAGGGCTTAAAAATTTATTTGCATATCTTTCTTTTAAAGTTCTAGCTAACTCCTCATCAATTCCTAAAATTTCAGACAACTCCTGGGAAAATATCTCCCCTCCGGTTTCAAATTCGTTAACTTGCTTTAAATTACCTCCTTTTATTAAAAAAACTTGAGTGGTTTGTCCTCCAACATCAAGGAAAATGCCATCCCCTATTTTATCTTCTAATACAATGGGTAAATTTTCAGCTAAATGAATTATTTTAAAAAATTTTAACTGTAAACCTTCAAAAATTTTTTTTATACTTTCAAAGTAATATTTCGGTAAAAAGCTTACTAATATCTTAAGGTCTAAATCTTTCCCGTCATACTTTTGAAGCTCTGATACCGGATATCCATCAATTTTTATTTCAAGAATTTTTTGGTTAATCCACTGAATATCGCTTGCTAAAATACCAAACTTTTTGGTAAATCTTTGAGAAACTTCTTTCTGAGCTTCTTTAAAAACTTGCTGATAAATAAGCTCTTGCTCACCTTTAGAAATCTTCTTTTTTGAATTATCTCGCTTAAAAGATTTCCAAACAATTCTTCCTTTTAGAATATTAGGAGGCAAATTAACTAAAACCGGCCATTTTTTACAGTCTTGCCTCTGTGCCCCTAAATTTTGGCAAGCTTCCTTAATTGTTTTCGAAATAGCCCTTTTCATCACGTCCACCTCAAAATCCCTACTATCAAATACCCCATATTTTTCAAAATATTGAGTAGAAGCGCCTAAAACAATGACTTTGCTATTCTCTTTCTTGCAAATCAAACTTTTAACCGCCTCAGTCCCAACATCCAAAACCAGAAAGAGTTTTTCTTTTTTTCTTTTTGTCCCAAAAAACTCAAATCTCATTAGTTAATTTTACCCTGTTAGAGATTATAGGGCAAGGTAAAAGTACAAAAAAGCAAACCTCTAGCTGGGTTTGCCACAAAATTATTTTTTATTCTAAAATGGCTCTAATGCGGCGGATGCCGGCACCAGAGGATTCTTCTTTTGTAATCTTAAATTTGCCGAGTTCAAGAGTGCGCTTGACATGAGGACCGGCACAAATTTCTTTAGAAAAAACTTGCCCTAAGGAATCCGAAGAGTCTCCAATAGAATAAACTTTAACTCTATCTCCATATTTTTCTCCGAAAACACCCATTGCCCTTTGTTTCTTTGCCTGATCTAAAGGCATTTCTTCACAATTTACTTCTAAGTCCTGCTTTATTTTCTGATTAACTAAATTTTCTACTCGCTTAAGTTCTTCCTCTGTTAATTTAGCGATATGAGAAAAATCAAATCTTAATCTTTCCGCTGTAATATTACTTCCCTTCTGATAAACATGGTCGCCTAAAACCTCTCTTAGAGCAGCTAAAAGCAAATGAGTGGCGGTATGATATCTTGTTGTCTGTTCTGAATGATCAGCCAATCCCCCTTTAAATTTCTGCTCTCCTCCTTTTCTAGAAAGCTCTTGATGTTTTTTAGTTTCTTCATTGAAATATTTTCTAATTTTTTCTTTGAAAAATAATTCTCTCATCAAACGCCTCTCTATCTCTTCGAAAGATAGTTCTAATGGAAAACCATAACTTTGATATGCAAAAAAAAGCTTTTTCGCTAAATTGCTTAAATGTTTTTCTATATCAACCGCTTCAATTTTTCCTTTTGATTTAATTAAATCTTTTGCTTTAAGAATCTCGTCATTCCAGTCAACGATTCTTTCTAATTCTTCTAATCCTTTTTCTAATGTTTTTTTGAATTTTTCTTCTTCTCTAATAAATTGCTCAAAAATAAAATCCTGGTTTTTCTTAAGCTCAGGATAAACATCTTTATAAATTTCAATAACAGCTTTAGCAATTTTATGACAAAAAATATCCTCTATGCCTATTTGCTTAGCATATCTTACGCTTCTTCTAATCAAACGTCTTAGAATATAACCTTTTTCAACATTAGAGGGTTCAATGTTCTCTGACAAAATGAAACAAGCAGCTTTAATATGATCAGCAATAACTCTTAGGGCTTTTTGATCTTCTCTCTGAGATAAAGCTTTAATTTCTTTAATAATTGGCTCAAATAATTCTGTTTCAAAAACATTATCAAAACCATTTAAGACTGCGATTGTTCTTTCTACCCCCATGCCCGTATCAACGTTTTTCTGTTCTAAGGGAAGATACTTCCCCTCTTCTGTCTTGTTATATTCCATAAAAACATCATTCCAAATCTCAGAATACTTTCCACAACCACAACCTGGTTTGCAATTAGAACTACATTCTTTTTTGCCAGTATCATAAAACATTTCTGTACAAGGACCACAAGGACCAATTTGACTAGCTGGGCCCCACCAATTATCTTTTTTAGGCAAATAATAAATTCTTTCTTTAGAAACTCCTAATTCTTGCCAAATCTTAGCTGATTCTTTATCGCGAGGCACATTATTATCGCCAGCAAAAATTGTAACTGATAGTTTTTCTAAGGGAATTGCCAACCATTCCTTGCTAGTTAAAAACTCAAAGCTCCATTCAATCGCCTCTTTTTTCCAATAATCATCTAAAGACCAATTTCCTAGCATTTCAAAAAAAGTTAAATGCCAACTATCTCCTACTTCTTCAATATCATCAGTCCTAATACATTTTTGAACGTTAGCCAATCTTTTGCCCTGAGCATGTTTCTCCCCTAACAAAAAAGGCACCAAAGGATGCATGCCAGCCGTAGTGAAAAGTACAGTTGGATCGTGCTCTGGAATTAAAGAAGAACCAGGAATAATTGCGTGTTTTCTTTCTTTAAAAAAAGAAAGATATTTTTTTCTTAATTCAAGGGAGTTCATCATTTTAGCTATATCTATCCGCCACTATCGAAGCTATATATGCTTCTGGTTTTATTTTTGGCTCAAACCCACTTCCTCGAATAAGACCGGTTAATTCTTTAACCATATCTTTAGTTGCTCCGTTCTCGCCAATGTCAGCATGAATATAACGAAATTGATAATGGAGATTCTCGTTATTTATTTTTTGGATTTTCTTCTTAAAATCCTCCCTTAAAAATAAAGCCAAATCGCAGGATAACAAAACCTCTTCTAAGATTCGGACTCTCCAGTTAACAAATTTTTTATTTACAGAGGGGGGATATTTTATTTTCTTAAGGAAAAACCTTCCTCCTTCGCCAACCCTCAAAATAGCCACAACGACTGGAAAATTCGGGTCTTCGCCCGAGGAAGAATCACAGCCAACAATAATGTCATAAAACTTTTCTGGTTTTTCTTCAATATATCCTATTATTTCTTCAATTACTTGTTTGACTAATAAATTTCCTTTAGTTGGATTATAAAAATATCCTTTTAAATCTATCTTATTCATAATGAAAAATTTTAACAAAATTCTCTCCAAAAATCAAGTCCCTTATTTTTTGGAGAGAAACGGACTATATTACTTTTTTTACTATTTCAATAAATCCTTTTGCCTTTAAAGAGGCTCCTCCGACAAGAAGTCCTTGAAGACCAGCTTCTTTTATATAACCCGCGGCATTTTTGCTATTGACGCTGCCGCCATAAAGAAGCCGGATATTTTTAGAAATAGTTTGATTATAAATTTTAGAAACAATTTTTCTAATAAGCAAACCAATTTTTTGGGCTTCTTCAACATCGCAAGGGTTACCGGTTCCAATAGCCCAGATTGGCTCATAGGCAATAGAGAGTTTTGAGTTTTGAGTTTTGAGTTTTGAAATATCTTCTAGGGCTTTCTCTATTTGCCTTTTTAAAATCTTGTCAGTCTCTCCCCTATCTCGCTGTTTCTGGGTTTCTCCTATGCACAAAATAGGACTCATTTTAGTTTCAATTATTACTTTCAATTTTTTATTTATTATTTCATCGGTTTCTTCGAAATATCTTCGTCTCTCCGAATGACCAACAATTACATACTGACAGCCTAAACCTTTAAGCATTATTGGAGAAACCTCACCCGTATAAGCACCCTTTTTCTCCCAAAATACATTCTGGGCACCTAATTTAATATTGGATATTGGATATTGGATATTGGATAAAAAAACAAATGGCGGGCAGATTACTATCTCCGCCTTTTTAATATTTCTTACTCCCCTTTTTACCAAATTAAAAAGCTGCTTGGTCTCGCCTAAAGTTTGGGGATTCATTTTCCAATTTGCTACAATTAATGATTTCATAAATATTGTTCACTGTTCATTGTTTTCTGAGATATTTTGCCGCCATTTCCGGCTCAATTGTTGATATCTCCATCCTTGTCCCGATTTCAAATCCAGCCCAGGTTGATGTTTTCGGCAGAATTGTCCAATGCCAGTGATAATAATCGTGATTTTGCCCATCAGAGGAAGCAGTATGTAAATAAAAATTATAAGCAGGGTCGTTGAGGGCTTTGTAAAGTTTATTTAAAGCTGCCTGAAATGCCTCAGCTAATCCCCATTTTTCTTCCTCTTTTATCCGCTCAAAATAAGCAAGATGTTTTTTTGGTGAGACAATGACTTGGAAGGCGGTTTTTGAAGCAAAAGGACAAATTACTAAAAAATCTTTATTCTCAAAAACAATTCTTTTTTTGACTCTTTCCTCCCATTTGTTCATCTGGCAGTAAATACATCCTTTTCTCTTTTTGTAATAACTTCGGGAACGCAGAAGAGCTTTTTGAAGATCAACATCAATAAGAGGAGTAGTAATAATTTGAGAGTGAGGATGAGCAATTGAGGCTCCGGCCTCCTGACCGTGATTATGAAAAATAGATACGTGATTAACAAATTTTTTTGGCATTAAATCTAAATACCTTTCCTGATAAACATCAAATACTTCTTTAATCTTTTTTACTGAAAATTGAGCCATTTGTTTTTTGTGGTCACGAGTAACCACTACTTCATGAAATCCTACTGCATTCATTTTTTTGTATAATTTCCCCTCGGTTTGCTCATCTAGTTTAGGATGAGGAAGAAAAGCCGGGAATTTATTAGGAATAACAATGGTTGTCCAATCTTTAGGGATTTTTCCTATCTTAAAAGGAATTTTTCTACCCTGAGAAAAAATAAGAGTTGGCGTTCCCTGAGTGTTAATCTTACAAAAAGGACAGTTTTTTTTAGAAACCGTTTCGGCAACTTTTTTCTTTTTTCTAAAGGTTTCCGGCCTCCTTGCCCTGCCTGTAGCAATAACAACCCAATCCTGACCAACCAAATCCATTCTTAATTCTGACGGAAACTTCAATTTTTTATATTTTTTTATAACCATTACTTTATTTTACCCCGCTGGTTAAAATTTGGCAACCAGTTTTGGTGACTGCGAGGGCGTGTTCAAGATGGTAACAGAGAGATCTGTTTTTGGTCTCGTTGCAAAAATCGTCCGATCGGACGATTTTTACCATACTGATAATTTTGGTAATTTCAGCTTGAAATAAAAAAGAGGACGATATGTATCGTCCCCCGGAAGCGTCAACCAAAATATCTACGCTCCCCTCTACGGATGAGGAATCAGAGTAGCACTATTGTCGTCGGGAAAGCCGAAACGCTTCGGTGCAATAGCGACAGCAAGTGAACCAACCGCAAGCACTACTAACAATGCTGCTCCCATAAAAACCACCGCCCCCCAACCATATGCCAGTATAATTATTAATTTATCCATCGTGTTCTCCTTTCAATCAGAATTAAACTTTTCACATTTACTTTTTCGTGAACAATTTTTCTACTTATTATGATAGCCTATTACTTTAAACTTGTCAATACCTGGCAGCCGGTTTTAGTAACAACCATCATGTGTTCAAAATGAGCGCAGAGAGAATTATCTCTTGTTTGATAGCCATAGCCGTCTTTGGCTTTTTTTAAGCGCCAGTCCCCAACTGTGACCATTGGTTCAATGCAAAAGGTCATCCCTTGTTTTATTTCAGGCCCTGTTTTTCTTTCTCCGTAATTTGGAATTTTAGGATCTTGATGCAGTTCTCTGCCAATTCCATGACCGCATAAATCGCGGACAATTCCATATCCCTGGCCTTCAACATATCTTTGAATAGTATTGCCAATATCGCCAAAAGTATTGCCGGGTCTGACTTTTTTTATACCTCTTTTAAGAGCTTTTTTTGTTATTCTAATTAATCTTTGGGCTTCCGGTGAAATTTTCCCCACCGGAACAGTAACTGCCATATCAGAATGATAACCTTTATATAAAACCCCCATATCAATAGAAAATATATCTCCTTGTTTTAATTTTCTATCACAGGGGATGCAATGGACGATTTCTTCGTTTATACAAGAACAAATAGTAGCAGGAAACCCTTCATAGTTTTTAAAAGATGGTTTTGCTCCATATTTTAAAATAAGGTCTTCTGCAACCTTATCTAAATATTTAGTAGTAATGCCCGGCTTAACTATTTCTTCCAATTCTTTCATAACTCTCGCTAAAATCTTGCCGCTTTCTCTCATTATTTTAATCTCTTTTTCTGTTTTTATTGAAATCATTTAAAAAAAAGCGGAGGCCCCATGTCTCCGCCATTTTTATTTTATTGCCTTTAAGGTGTCGGCATGCACGGCAGCAACGAATTGTTCGCCATTAATTTTTTGAACTTTTATATGTTGTTTTTCAAAAATATCAATAACTGGATAAGTTCTATTGACATATTCTTTCAATCTAATCTTAATAATCTCTGGGTCATCTAATCCTTTTCTTCTAATTAACTTGGAACCGTCTAAAGGACAAATTGTCAGTTTTTCTGTTTCTTTATTATATAAAATCGGATGACGCATCAATTCGCAGATTCTCCTGTGAGAATTTCTAAAAATTGTTTCTTTAGCGCTAATATTAATTAAAACAACTTTTATATTTTCCTGGCCATAAAGTTCTTTTAATAAAGGAATTACTCTTTCTCCCTCATAAACCGTTCTTGGTGAACCAGCTAAAATTAAACTTTCTCCTTGCTCGGCTAATTTTCTAATATGTTTTTCAACCAAATAACTAGCAAAAGGAGGACTGCATAACTTTCCTTCCATCCATAATTTCTTTTCATCAGAAGCATCAAACTTTTCCCCGTTTATTTCAATAGATTTTTCTGAGGGGTTTTTAAACTCCTGTTCTAGTATTTTGCTCGTTTCAAAATAATACAACCCTATTTTATCTCTTAGTAATTCTGCTTGAGTTCCCTTTCCAGCTCCTGGGGGACCAAAAAGAATAATAACTTGTTTTGCCATATTTTTAGAAGTTTTCCTCACCGCAATGGAAACTTTAGAAAGTTTCATATTCGCGCATTTGGAGTTGGGCGTTGATTTGCCGCATAGTTTCCAGAACTACGCTGACCACAATTAACACAGAAGTTCCTCCTATTAAAAAACCAAAAACATTCTGAACCCCGGTAATTCCTCCAACGATAGACGGCATTACCGCGATTGTGCCTAAGAATAAAGCTCCAATAAGCAAAACCCGATTTAAAATATAATGAATAAATTTAGCAGTTGACTCTCCCGGTCTAATTCCAGGAATAAACCCTCCCATCTTCTGAAGATTTGTAGAAATTGCTTTTGGGTCAAAGGTAACAGCGGTGTAAAAAAAAGTAAAAAGAATAACTAATAGAAAATACAAAACTCCACGAACCCACGGGTTTGCCAAAAAAGCAGCCATACTTCCAGCAACATTACCTATCATTCCCCCTGTTCCGGTAAAAAAGTTAGCAACCATTTCAGGAAGAAGTAAAATTGACATAGCAAAAATTATAGGGATTACTCCGGCCGGATTAACATTCATAGGTAAATAGGTAGAAACCCCTCCGTACATTTTCGTTCCCCTAACTCTTTTAGCATAAGAAACCGGGATATTGCGTCTTCCTTCAGTAATTAAAATTACCCCGGCAATAATAAACAAAGCTATAGCAGCAAAGAATAGATAATTTGGAATTTTAGCCGGATCAACGCTAATATCAGAATAGGCCTGGAAAACGCTCATTGGAAAACTGGCAATAATTCCAGCAAAAATTAAAAGAGAAACCCCATTACCAATCCCTTTTTCTGTAATTAATTCCCCTAACCACATTAAAAATACAGTTCCGGCGGTAATAGTTAAAATTGAAGTTAAAGTTTGAAGAGGACTAAGAGGAGGAGAAATTACTGCATTTGGCGGCCGCTGCAGCCAACTCAGCATTGCATATCCCTGGAGCATAGCTAAAGGAATAGTTAGTAATCTTCCATACTGGTTAAATTTCTGACGTCCGGCTTCTCCCTCTTCTTTGTACATTTTCTCCAATTGAGGAAAAATCATTGTTAAAAGTTGCAGAATAATGACTGCTGTAATATAAGGGCCCAATCCTAACATAATAACAGAGAATCTACTCAGAGCTCCACCAGTAAGAACACTTAAAAAACCCATCATTTTAAATCGTTCAAAAAATTTCTGTAAATTATCGGCGTTAATTCCCGGCATTGGGATAGCTGCCATTAATCTGAAAATAGCGAAAATCAGCAAAACAAAAATAATCTTTTTGCGTAAATCGCGTATTTTGAAAACTTGGATAATTTTGTGATACCACATAAGCTCACTTCGCTCGCAAAATACAATCACCAAGATACAATAACCAAATTTTGGTTATCGGTTATTGGTTATTGAAATTTGTTTGGTATTTGTTTCTTGGTTATTAGTTATTTTTATTTCGCCGCCGACTTTTTCAATCTTATCTTTTGCAACTTTTGATGTTTCGCAATTTTCAATGATTAGTTTCTTAGTTATCTCTCCTTTTCCTAAAATTTTTACTTTGGGCACTTTTCCTTTTATTCTACGAATTATTTTTCTTTCAAGCAAGAGTTTAGGAGTAACAATTTCTGAACTTTCAAACCTTTCTTCTAAAACTCCAACATTAACAACCACAAGATTTCCTTTGTGCCCTTTGAATCTATAGCCTCTTAATTTTGGATATTTTTTTATCAATTCTCGAATAACCGGGGCGAATTTTCTACCAGCTCGGGATTTCTGACCCTTGATTCCTTTGCCAGAATAAGTACCCTTCTTACCCCCGCGGCCAATCCGTTTTTTCTTCTTTAGTTTATGTCTTGGTTTTAGCTGATGTAGTTGCATACTTTAATTTTTTTAACGCTTCAATTGTGGCTTTGGCGTTATTAATTTTATTTCCTGTTTTCCCGATAATTTTTGAAGAAACATTTTTTATCCCGGCTAAAGTACAAATAACCCGAACTGTTCCTCCTGCCACTAATCCCCTTCCTTTTCTTTGAGGTTTTAACATAACTCTGGCTGCTCCAAATTTTGCCTCAACTTGATACAAAATAGTTTCTTCTGTAATTGGGATTTTAATCAAATTTTTCTTAGCTACTCCTGTTGCCTTTTCTACTGCTTGGGCAACATCTTTTCCTTTAGCTACCCCAAAACCAACTCTTCCTTTTTTGTCTCCAATTACCATTCCTGCCCGAAACCGAAAACGCCGGCCGCCGGCTGTTACCCGAGTAACTCTTGTCAAATCTAAAAGTTTGGATTCAAACTCTTCTTGTTTTTTCTCAAATATTCTTCTTCTTGATTGTCCTCTTTTTATAAACATATTTTTAAAATTTTAGTCCTCCTTCTCGTGCCCCCTCTGCAAGAGCCTTAACTCGACCATGATATTTATATCCTCCTCTATCAAAAACAACTTTATTTATTTTCTTTTCAATCGCCTCTTTGGCGATTAATTTACCTACTTTGTTAGCAACAGCAAGCTTTCCATTAACAGCGGCTAAAGTTTTTCCTTTTTCGTCATTAATAAGCTGAGCATAAATATATTTAGCTGACCTAAAAACACAAAGTCGTGGAACTTTAGCTGTCCCTTTAATTTTAGCTCTCACCCGTCTATGACGCCTATGTCTTTTTTGTTGCTTCTCTAACATAATTAATCGTTACCGGCCTTCAGCAGTAACTACTTTTTTTCCTGCCTTTCTCCGAACTTCCTCGCCTACGTATCTTATTCCCTTCCCTTTATAGGGTTCGGGAGGACGAATTTTTCTTATTCTTGCAGCAATCTGGCCAACTAATTCTTTATTAATTCCCGAAACAGTAATAATGCTTTTCTCTACTGAAAATTCTATACCTTCAACTTTATCTATTTTAACTGGATGAGAAAAGCCAACCCGTAAAACCAAATCTTCTCCCTCTAAATTCGCTTTATAACCAACACCTTGTATCTCCAATTTCTTTTCATAACCTTCGGTAACTCCTTTTATTATATTAGAAACCAAAGTTCTAGTTAACCCCCAAAAAGCATTAGTTTTTTTGGTTTCCCTTTCAGGGCTAACTAAAATTTCATTTTCTTTTATATCAACTCTAATCTCGGGACGAATCTTCTTTTGAAGCTCGCCCTTTGGACCCTTAACAATCACTGTATCATCTTCTATTTTGACCTCAACGTCTTTTGGTATTTCAATTGGTTTTTTTCCTATTCTTGACATAGTTTTTTACCATATTTCACATATAATTTCTCCGCCCAGTTTTTTCCTCCTTGCCTCCTTGTCTGCCATTATTCCTTTTGGAGTAGAGATTATCGCTATCCCATAACCCCCTCGAACTCGCCTAATCTCTTTAGCTCCAGTATAAATTCTTTGTCCTGGTTTTGAAATCCTTTTTAAGCCGGAGATTGCTGGTTTTATTTCTTCCTCGCTTTCTTCAGAAATTTCTTTCTTCTTCAAGGTAATTTCAACAACTTTTTTTTCTTTTCTCCCTTTTTTTTCCACCTTTTCAACAAATCCTTCTTTTTCTAAAATTTTGGCAATTTCATATTTAAGATTAGAAAAAGGGATAGAGACCATTTGATGTAGAACGGCCTGAGCATTTCGTATTCTATTGAGCATATCGCTAATTGGATCTACCATGATGATTTTTTTATTCCAGGGATTTCCCCTTTATTAGCTAATTCTCTAAAACAAATTCTACATAAACCAAATTTTCTCATATATCCTCTTCTCCTCCCACATCTAAAACAGCGGCGAACAATTCTTGTGCTAAATTTAGGTTTTTTCTTAGATTTTTCAATTTGTGATTTTTTAGCCATGTTTTATTGGAAGTCCCAACAATCTCAACAATTCAATTCCCTCTTCGCGAGTTTTTGCTGTTGTAACCACCGTTATCTCAAATCCAAAAATTGTTTTAGCTTTTTCCGGTGAAACCTCAGGAAAAACTATATGTTCTTTAATGGCAATGGTAGGATTCCCTTCTTTATCAAAAGATTTCATGTCAATCCCCCGAAAGTCGCGAAAACGAGGAAGAGCGATACAAATTACTCTTTCTAAAAAATCATACATTTTTCTACCTCGCAAAGTATTCGCAGCCCCAATTGGCATCCCCTCTCTTATTTTAAATCCTGCAATTGATTTTTTTGCTTTGGTCAAAATCGGTCTCTGAGCACAAATTAGAGCCAAATCGTCTAAAATAAGACTATAAATCTTTTTCTGTTCTTCCGAGGTTTTACCGGCAATCAACTTACCAAATCCAGTATTTACTACAATCTTTTCAATCTTAGGAACAGCCATAAGGTTTTTATAACCAAATTTTTTCATCATCTCTGGTACAACCTCCTTATTATATTTTTCCTTTAAGCGCATCAATTTAAGATTATATATTTATACCTTAACGAATCAAGGTTCTGCCGAAGGCAGGTTCTTATATCTCTTGTTTACATTTTTTACAAATGCGATATTTTCTTTTCCCCTCCGTTTTATATCCAACTCTGGTCGGTTTCCCGCACTTTGAGCAAATAAGTTTCACGTCAGAAACATTAAGAGGACCGGGCATTTCCACAATTTGACCTTTCTCACCAGACTTTTTCGGTTTCATATGTTTTTTTCTCAAATTAATTCCCTCAATAACAATTTTCCTTTGTTTGGGGAAAGCTTCTATAACCTTACTCTTTCGAGCACGGTCTTTCCCAGAAATTACTAATACTGTATCACCTTTTTTTATTTTCATAATATTTACACAATATCTTTGGCTAAATTGACTATTTTTTCAAATCCTTTTTTTCTTAATTCTCGAGCTATCGGACCAAAAATTCTTCCTCCTTTTGGATTCTTCCCCGTCTCTAAAATTACTGCTGCATTATCATCAAAGCGAATATAGGAACCATCAGACCTTCTCAAGGCTTTTTTCTGCCTAACAATAACTGCTTTTACTACATCGTGTTTTTTGACTGGTCTTCTTGGCTCAGCTGTTTTAACTGCTCCTACGATAATATCACCGATTTGAGCATATCTTCGACGCGTACCACCTAAAACCCGGATGCACTGAATTATCTTTGCTCCGCTATTATCTGCAACTTTTAATATTGTTTGCGGTTGAATCATAACACTACTCTCCACTTTTTATCTTTACTTATTGGACGACAATCTTCAATAGTAACTTTATCTCCCACATGATACTCTCCTTTATCATAATGGGCTTTATATTTCTTATGAACCTTATACCTTCTTTTATATTTAGGATGTTCTTTTACTCTCTCCACTTCAACAACTACTGTTTTTTGCATTTTATTTGACACTACAGTTCCTTTCAACTTTTTTTTTGGCATAATTTTGTAAAGATACGAGCAATATCCTTTTTAATTTGTCTAATTTCTCTTACATTTTTTACCTTTCCAGATGCTAAGTCAAAACGAAGCTGTCTTAATTTATCCTGATTATTCTGTAAAAGTTTTTGCAATTCTTTTAGGGATTTTTGTTTTAATTCTGATAATTTCATAGTTTAATAAATTTTGTCTTTATTGGCAACTTATCACTTGCTTTTCTAAATGCTTCTCTGGCTTTTTCTTCAGGTATTCCCTCAATTTCAAAAATAATCCTACCAGGCCTTATAGGAAAAACATAGTGGTCAACCGAACCCTTTCCGCCACCCATCGGCACCTCGGTTCCTTTTTCAGTTACCGGCTTATCTGGAAAAATCCTAATCCAAAGCTTTCCTCCTTTTCTTAGATATCTAATAATAGCTCTTCTGGCTGCTTCAATCTGACGCGAGGTTATCCACTTTGTACCCATTGACTTCAACCCATAACTACCGAAAGCCAACTCAGTTGACCTGGATTCAATACCTTTAGACCTTCCCTTTCTCCATTTTCTATGTTTAACTTTTTTCGGCATTAATATAGCCATATTAGAATTTTTCCCCTTTATATATCCAGACCTTTATGCCGATTATACCATAACTGCAATGAGCTTCTGCTTTGGCATAGTCAATATCAGCCCTAATGGTCTGACGAGGAAGTTTCCCAGATCCCAGCCATTCTCTTCTGGAAATTTCTACTCCGTTGAGCCGGCCCGACACCTCTATTCTTGCTCCCTGAATTTCTTTATGAACAGTAATCTTACTTAGCGCTCGCTTTAGGACTCGCCTGTGATGAACTCTTTTTTCAATTTGTTGAGCAACCCATTGAGCACTCAAGCTGGCAGATGTCCAAGGGTTCTTAATTTCCCTGATTTCAATTCTTAGCTCTTTTTCTTCGCCCGTCGTAATTTCGTTAAGCGGGGTGGAGGCGGGTCCTCTTTGTTTCTTTGTTTTCTTTTTTTCTTTATCCGTTTTCTTGATAAGAGATTTCTTTAAAATTTTCTGCCTCAGCTCTTTTTTCAACTCCTCAATTCCTTCTCCTCCTCGACCAATAATAAGACCCGGCCTAGCACTAGAAATAATAATATTTAGTTTATTGGGAAACCTTTCAATTTCAATCTTTTCTACTCCAACTTTCCCTAATTTCTTTCTTAAAAATTCTCTAATTCTAAAATCCTCTTCCAAGTATTCTGCAAAGTTTCTATAAAATCCTCGTGAATCCCAATCGGCTATTCTTCTTATCCGGTATGCTTTTGGATGAACTTTGTGACTCATAATTTAAGTGATTAGGTGATTGAGTTATTAAATGATTAAGGAAACTCGATAATTAAAGGACATGGTGACTCAATGATTAGTTAAAATGCTTTCCTTCTGAAAATACGTTTTATTCCTCTCGTAGTTTTAGGTTTCGAAGTCTCTGTTTCCGGTCTTAACTTCGGTTTTTCAATCCCCGGAATTTCTTTGACCTCTTTTTCCTTCTTTCCTTTGCCTGCCGGAACCTTAACGAAGGCGGGTTTTTTGACCTTCTTCGCTTTTTTAACTTTCTTTTCAGCTCGTCTAAGTTTTCCTTCGGAAAATTTTGACGGGCCAGAGGTAATCTCGTCTAAAACTAAAGTCAGATGGGAAGTTTTTTTCTGAATTTCACGAGCCATACCTCTTGACCTCGGCCTCCATCTTTTAAGCTTGGGTCCCTCATCAACAGTAATTTTTGAAATATATAAATTATCCGGATCAAGTTGAAAATTATGATGGGCATCGGCAACAGCTGTTTTCAAAAGTTTAAGTAATGGTTTTGCCGCTTTTTTTATAGTAAAATTTAAAATATTTTGAGCTTCCTCAATTTTCTTTTTCCGAATCATATCAGTTACTAATCTAACTTTTCTGGGCGCTATTCGAAGATAATTTAATTTAGCTATTACCAACATAATTTATTCTTTTAACTTTTCTGTTTCCTTCTGAGCTACTTTTTGTTCTAATCCCCGCTGTATTTTTCCACCGTGTCTCACAAATTTTGTAGTTGGAGCAAATTCTCCAAGTTTGTGACCGACCATATCTTCAGTTACATAAACCGGGATGTGTTCTTTACCATTATGAACCCCGAAATTAAAACCAACCATTTCAGGACTAATAGTGCAAAACCTTGCCCAGGTTTTAATTATTGTCTTATCACCTGACTTCATCTTCTTAACCTTCTTTAATAATTTCTCGTCTACGTATGGACCTTTTTTTAGCGATCTAGCCATAATTATAATAGTTCATTTTAAGATTATATGTTTTACAATAGCGAATCAAGGTTCCCCCGCCTTGGCGGGGGGTTCTTATTTCAAGATTATATGTTTTTATACCTTAGCGAATCAAGGTTCTCGAGCGAAGCGAGGGGTTCTTATTATCTTTATTTTTTCTTCTTTCTTCTTTTAATAATATATTTATTTGTCCACTTTTTCTTCTTTCTTGTCTTTACTCCCAAAGCATGTTTTCCCCAAGGTGTTTTCGGATACTTTAAACCAATAGGCGACCTTCCTTCTCCTCCTCCATGAGGATGGTCACAAGGATTCATTGCTGTTCCTCGAACGGTAGGCCTTCTTCCTCTTAAACGATTCCTTCCAGCTTTTCCTATGGTATTATATCGCCACTCTGAATGAGAAACTGTTCCTACGGTAGCGAAACAACCCTGAAATACTTTCCTAATTTCTCCCGAAGGCATTTCCAAGTTCGTATATTTCCCCTCGTGAGCTAAAACTTTTGCAGCATTACCTGCTGCTCTAACCATTTTTCCTCCATCTCCGGGCACAAGTTCAATATTATAAATCATAGTTCCTACCGAAATGTTTTTAACTTTAATTCTGTTTCCTATTTTAACCTCGGCTTTTTCGGCACAAATTACCTCATCTCCAACTTTCACATCACCGGGAGCTAACCGATAACGCTTTTCTTTATCATTATACTCCAAAAGAACAAGAAAAGCAGTTCGGTAAGGATCATATTCTAAAGCAATAACTTTAGCGGGGACGTCAATCTTCTTTTGGCCAAAATCAACCAGCCGATATCGCCTTTTTACTCCACCTCCTTGATGACGGACAGTTATCCGTCCAGACCTTCCCCTCCCTGCTCTCTCTTTCAAAGTCAAAAGCAATTTTTTCTCTGGTTTCTTTTTAGTTAATATTTTCTTTGGCGATAATTTCTTTTTTTTCATGTTTTAACGAGGTAATATTTCTATCTTCTGTCCCTTTTTTATTTTGACAATTGCTTTTTTGTATCCTCTTCTCCATCCCTTCTGCTTTCCTAATTTCCTTCTTCTTTTAGGAATATTAATAATTTTAACATCAATTACATCTACTCCGTATAACCCCTCAATTGCTTTTTTTATTTCACTTTTATTAGCTCTTGGCAAAACTTTAAAAACATATTTATTTTCTTTCTCTGCCGCAGTTGTCTTTTCTGTTACATGAGGAGAACATAAAATTTGAGATAACTTGCCTAAAATTCTTTTCCTTGGTTTCTTAGCTGCTAATTTAACTTCGGGTAGAGGACGGGCCTCTACTTTTTTCTCAGCTTTCGGCTGATCTTCTTTTTTCTCCTTGCCCGCCAAAGCTTTAGTGACAGCGAGTGGTTTTTTCTTTTTCTTTAAAAAATTAAATAAACTCATGTTATAAAAATGTGTCTTTAATTACTTTTATCACCTCTTTCGGCATTAAAATATATTTATATGAAAGTAAATCCAAGACATTTAAATCTTTCGCCTGCGCCGTAACAGTTTTTGGAATATTTCTTGTTGCTTTAATTATGTTCTTATCTTTATGGAGCAAAATTATCAAGCCAGAACCTTTTTTCAAAAATAATTTATTTAAAATTTTTGCCATTGCTTTCGTTTTTGCTTTTTCAATTTCTAACTTATCCAAGACCAAAAGCAAATTTTCCTTTGCTTTGGCTGACAAAACCATAAACAAAGCTTTTCTTCTCATTTTTTTGGGAATTTTCTTTTTAAAAACTTTCTCAGTTGTAGGTCCAAAAGTTATTCCTCCTCCTCTCCAGATTGGAGAACGAGTTGAACCTACCCTCGCCCTTCCTGTTCCTTTCTGACGCCAGGGTTTCCTTCCACCACCACGAACTTCAGCCCTTGTCTTTACTTTAGCTGAAATTTGTCTCCGATTTGCCATCTGCACTAAAACTACCTGATGCACCAAATCAGTATTTAATGGCACTTCAAAAACCTCCTTTGGCAACTCTACTTTCCCAACTTCATCGCCTTTTTGATTATAAACAATTGTTTTCATAAATTTTCAATCAATTGCAATCCTACGGGAGTCTCTCACTTCGTTCGATCCAGCAATTTTAAAATTTTCAAACATTTAAAATTTATCATTTGATATTTAAAATTAAACCTATTCTCTGATTTCCAATAATGTTCCTCTTCTGCCGGGGATAGCTCCTTTTACTGCTAACAAATTACTCTCTGGGTCAATTTTTACTATTTTTAAATTCTTAATTGTTATTCTTTCTGTGCCCATTCTGCCAGGCATTTTTCTGCCCTTAATTACTCTCTGGGGAAACATTGAACCAATTGAACCAATTGTCCTCTCCTCGTGCTTTGTTCCATGAGTAGCCGTTTGCCCGTGAAATCCCCATTTTTTTACTGCACCGGCAAATCCTTTTCCTTTAGAAACACCGGAAATCTTTACTTCATCTCCCTCTTTAAAAATAGACACTTCAATTTTATCTCTGATTTTGAGTTTTGAGTTGCAGCCCTTCGGGGAGTCTGCCTGCAGGCATCCAGGAGCTTTAAACTCTTTAAGATATCTATACGGTCTATCTTTCTGCGGTTTTTTTACTTTTTTATCTTTTAGCTTCTCAAAACCAATCTGGATTGCCTCATATTTATCTCTCTCTTTTGTTTTTATCTGGGTGATATAACAAGGACCAGCTTCAATCAAAGTCACCGGAATAACATTTCCCTTATCATCAAAAATTTGACTCATTTCTAATTTTTTACCAAGAATAAATTTCATAATCGTAAAAGCAGATTTACGCGAACCAACACAGATAATAGAAAACCGGGCAATAACCCGGTAATTTACCACGGTTATTTACAATAAAGCTCGGATTTTAAAATTGGTTAATTGTAGATATTTTCATTATATATTAAAAACTTATTTCTGTAAAAATTTCTGCGTCTTTCGGTGCGTCTTTCGGTATTGATATCTGCGCGAAGAGAGCAAAGCGACCAATCCGCTTTTTAGGTCTTTATTTCAATGTCAACTCCGGCGGGCAGAGTTAAATTCATCAAAGCGTCAATCACATTGGGATTAGGATTTAAAATATCAACTAAACGCTTATGGACTCGCATTTCAAACTGCTCACGGCTATCTTTGTGAACAAAAGAAGAACGATTCACTGTATACTTGTGAATTTCGGTTGGCAAGGGAACGGGTCCGGAAACCTCAGCTCCATGTCTCAAAGCTGTTTCAACAATCTGTCGAGTACTATTATCAATCACCTTATAATCATAAGCCTTCAATTTTATCCTAAGCTTTGGTTTTATTTCTTCTTCAACTGCTTTCTTTTTGACCTTGGTTGACATCTTAAATGTACTAATCAATTAAGCCCGACAGGGCAATAACATCGCTCATTCGCAAAGCGAATGAGCGAATAATTATTTAATGATTTTTACCACTACTCCAGCTCCAACTGTCTTTCCCCCTTCTCTAATTGCAAATCTTTGTTTTTCTTCAAGAGCAACTGGAACAATTAATTTAACTGCTAAATTAACGGTATCGCCGGGCATAACCATTTCTGTTCCTTCTGGTAAAGTTACATCTCCTGTAACGTCAGTAGTTCGGATATAAAACTGGGGTTTATATCCTTTAAAGAAAGGGGTGTGTCGCCCACCTTCTTCTTTATTTAAGATATAAATTTCACCTTCAAACTCAGTGTGAGGAGTAACTGTTCCCGGCTTTACTAAGACCTGTCCTCTCTCAATCTCCTCTTTTTTAAGACCTCTAAGCAAAACACCAACATTATCTCCTGCCCTTCCCTCGTCAAGGATCTTGTTAAACATTTCAATGCTTACTGCCACTGTTTTTGCAGTGGGTTTTATGCCAACTACCTCCACTTCTTCATTTGATTTAATTATTCCTCTTTCAACTCTTCCGGTAGCGACAGTACCTCGACCCTCAATAGAGAAAACATCTTCAATAGCCATCAAAAATGGCTTGTCTGTATCCCGAACAGGTTCAGGAATATATTCATCAATTTTATTAAGCAATTCTCCGATAGGTTTAGCCGACTCATCATCCGGACTTTCAGCATCCGATGCTTTCAAAGCCGAACCTCTGATAATAGGAATTTCATCACCAGGAAATTCATATTTTTTCAAAAGCTCTCGAATCTCAGATTCAACCAAATCAATAATTTCCGGGTCATCAACCTGGTCACATTTATTCAAAAACACAACCATTGAAGGGATACCTACTTGACGAGCAAGCAGGACATGTTCCCTAGTTTGAGGCATTGGACCGTCAGAAGCCGAAACAACCAAAATTGCCCCGTCCATCTGGGCAGCTCCGGTAATCATATTTTTAATATAATCGGCATGTCCTGGACAATCAATTAAAGCATAGTGCCTTTTTTCGGTTTCAAACTCGGTATGACAAATACTAATGGTTAAACCTCGAGCCTTTTCTTCCGGAGCTGAATCAATTTGCTCAATCGTTTTATTAGAAGACAAAAGGTTTTTCATTTTTGCATATTTCAAAATAGCCGCGGTTAAGGTGGTCTTACCGTGGTCAACGTGACCGATAGTACCAATATTTAAGTGAGGTTTTGTCCTCTCAAATTTTTCTTTTGCTGCCATAAAATTATTTTAACATCCAAACATTTAAACATTTAAACATCTGTTGAAATGTTGAAACGTTGAAATATTATATTATATTATCATCTTAATAAAATTAAAAAAAAAGTCAATAGTCCATTAGCGTCTTTTCCCCTCAATTATCTCCTGAGCAATATTTTTAGGCACTTCTTCATAATGGTTAAATTCCATTGTGAAATTTCCCCTTCCTTCGGTTAAAGACCTTAAAGCAGTAGCATATCCAAACATTTCAGCTAAGGGAATCTTAGCATCAATAATTTTTAGATTCAGCCGATCTTTAGTTTCTTCAATTCTTCCACGTCTAGCAGATAAATCTCCTATCGCATCTCCAAAAAAATCTGAAGGAACAATAACTTCTAATTTCATAACCGGCTCCAGTAAAACTGGATTTGCTCTACTTGCTGCTTCTTGAAAAGCAATAGAAGCAGCAATTTTAAAAGCATTTTCTGAAGAATCCACTTCATGAAAAGACCCGTCATATAAAGTGGTCTCTATGTCTACCACCGGATATCCCGCTAAAATCCCTTTATCCATTGCTTCTTTTGCTCCCTTCTTTACTGCCGGAATAAATTCTTTGGGGATAACACCTCCTTTAATCTTGTCTACGAACTCAAATCCCTCGCCTCGCTTTTTTGGCTTAAGCCGCAACCAAACATGTCCATACTGGCCTCTGCCTCCCGATTGTCTAATATACTTTCCTTCTGCTTCAGCTTCTTGTTTAATTGTCTCTTTATAAGCAACCTGAGGTTTTCCAATTGAACCCTCAACCTTAAATTCTCTTTTCATTCGATCAACAATAATTTCAAGATGCAGCTCACCCATTCCCGAAATAATAGTTTCCCCGGTTTCCAAATCGCTTTTCATCTTAAAAGTTGGGTCTTCGTCTGATAATCTTTTAAGAGCTAAGCTCATTTTTTCTTGGTCTGCTTTTGACTTTGGCTCAATGCGAATAGAAATAACCGGCTCTGGAAAAATAATTTTTTCCAGAATAATTGGTGAGGACTCATCACATAAAGTATGACCTGTCTTGGTATTTTTAAGACCAACCGTAGCAGCAATATCCCCGGTAAAAATTTCTTTTACTTCTTCTCTCTCGGCAGCATGCATTCTTAAAATTCGGCCAATTCTTTCTTTTTCACTTGTTGTTGAGTTTAACAAATAAGAGCCGACTGTCAAGGAACCGGAATAGACCCGGAAATAAGTAAGAGCGCCTACATAGGGATCGGCTGCGATTTTAAAAGCGAGGGCTGAAAATTTTTCTGAATCACTTGGTTCTCTCTCCATCTCTTTGTCAGTTTTAGGATCAATTCCTTTAACCGATGGCATATCTTTCGGACTTGGAAAATAATAACAAATAGCGTCAAGCAGGGGCTGAGTTCCTTTATTCTTTAAAGCGCTTCCGCAGAAAACAGGGACCAATTTATACTCCAAAACAGTTTTCCGCAAAATCTTTTGAAGATCTGAAACTAAAATTTCTTTACCGGCCAAATATTTTTCTAAAAGTTTTTCATCTTCAGCAACAATCTTTTCGAGCATTTTTTCTCGCCATTTCTTTGCCTCTGCTAATAAATTCTCTGGAATCTCTTCTTTTTTAATTATTTGGCCAAAATCACCTTCAAATTTTAAAGCCTTCATTTCTAAAAGATCAATTATTCCTTCATACTTGTCTTCTTCCCCGATTGGAATTTGCAAAGCTACGGCATTCGGCGTTAGTTTTTCTAAAATTGATTCCAAACTCTTTTTAAAATCAGCTCCGGTTCTATCTAATTTATTGATAAAGCACATTCTCGGCACTTTGAATTTATCTGCTTGATGCCAAACAGTTTCAGATTGAGGTTCCACTCCAGCCACTCCGTCAAAAACCACCACTGCCCCATCCAAAACCCTTAATGACCTTTGGACCTCAGCAGTAAAATCAATATGGCCGGGGGTATCAATAATATTTATCCTATATTCATTTTCCTTTTTTTTCTCCTGCGCTCCGGGTACCCAAAAACAAGTGGTAGCAGCTGAGGTAATGGTAATCCCTCTTTCTCTTTCCTGTTCCATCCAGTCCATAATTGCCTGACCATCATGAACTTCTCCAATTTTATGAGAAATCCCGGTATAGAAAAGAACCCGTTCGGTAACAGTTGTTTTCCCAGCGTCAATATGAGCAATAATCCCTATATCTCTGATTTTTTCAATTGGATATTCTCGCGGCATAATATTTTACCAGGCGAAGTGGGCAAAGGCGCGGTTGGCTTCGGCCATTCGATGGGTGTCAGTTTTCTTTTTTATTGCCCAGCCAGTGTTATTTGCCGCATCCATTAATTCAGCGGCTAATTTCTCTCTCATTGGTTTTCCTTTTTTTTGTTTAGCTCCCCGAATTATCCAACGCATAGCTAAAGCTAATTTTCTACCCCCTTTCACTTCTACCGGAACTTGATAAGTTGCTCCGCCAACCCTTTTTGATTTTACCTCAAGCAAGGGAGAAACATTTTCAAGAGCTACCTCAAAAATTTCTAAAGGTTCTTTTTTAGTTTTTTCTTTTATAATATCAAAAGCCTGATAAACAACCTTCCTAGCTATTGTCTTTTTTCCCCGCCTCATAATTTGGTTAATAAACTTAGCAACAACAATGTTATTGTAAACGGGGTCGGGCATTATTTGGTGCTTTTTAATTTTTCTTTTACCAGCCATAAATAATAAATTTTACTTCTTTTCTTTTTTTGTTCCGTACCTGCTCCTCCCTTGTTTTTTTCCTTCCACTCCTCCTGTATCTAAAACTCCTCTAATTATATGGTATCTTACCCCGGGCAAATCTTTAACTCTTCCTCCCCGAATCAGAACAATTGAGTGCTCTTGAATATTATGCCCTTCTCCTGGAATGTAAGCGGTAACTTCCATTCCATTAGTCAAACGAACCCTAGCCACCTTTCTTAGAGCTGAATTAGGTTTTTTAGGAGTAGCAGTAAAAACTTTAAGGCAAACTCCTCTTTTGTACGGTGAGGGGTATCCCTTCGGTCTATTTTTAAGAACATTAAAACTAAATGCTAAAGCAGGCGTCTTTGAACGCTTTTTTTCTTTTTTTCTGCCTTTTTTAATAAGTTGATGAATGGTTGGCATAAAAAATAATTTTTAATTTTTAATAAATATATATATAATTATAATCTTTAAAATTAGCAAACAGATTCTAAATTGTCAATGGAGTGCCAATAATTAAACTGGAAACCCAACTAACAATATAAAATAAAAATGAGAAAAACCAAGGAAAAAAGAAAATAAGAAAAATTAAAATGAAAACACCAAACTGACTTAGAAACATTTTTATTTTTTGCATTGAATAAGGCAAGAAAGCAAAAAGAACATGGGAACCATCCAAAGGAGGAATAGGAATCAAATTGAATATAGCTAAAAGCATATTTATAATCACAATGAAAGAAAAAGCTGCATAAAGATTATTAGGAATAAAATCTAAAAGCAGGGCAAAACGAAGAATCAAGCCAAAAATTAAAGCTATGCCTAAATTTGCTCCTGGTCCAGCTAAAGCTACTTTAAGAGAACCATATTTTTGGTCGCGAAAATTATGAGGATTAATTGGCACTGGCTTCGCCCAGCCAATACCTGTACCCGTCATAAGAATTAAAAAAATTGGTACAACCACTGAGCCAATTGGATCTAAGTGTTTTAGAGGATTTAAAGTAAGACGACCGGCATATTTTGCCGTAGGGTCGCCTAAATAATTTGCTACTGTCCCATGAGAAACTTCATGAATAACAATAGAGAAAACTAAAACAATAATCTGAAATAAGATTTCCATATTATTAACAATAATAACATAATCTTGCCCTCACACCAAACGAGGAATTAATTTTTTAAAATCTCGCGGCGGATTTAATCAAGTTAATCTATTTTCAAAGATTAAATTACGTGAATATAGTAATATAAAAAATTAAGAAGAGATTTTTCCTCGTTATGGTGCGAGGATTTGCCAAAATTAAAATATTTGATTATACTAATCTATTATGGCTAAGCAATGCGCAATTTGCGGAAAAAAATCAATGATGGTTCAGAAGTTGAAAAAGCTTCGGGGAAAATATAACCCAACCGTCAAAAAAAGAAAATACCCCAATCTACAATGGGTGGCTATTCCCTTAGAGGCAAAATCTCCAAAAAAAGCTATTCCTTTTCGAGGCAAGCGGGTTTTAGCTTGCACTAAGTGCATTAAGGCACTTTCTAAGAGAAAGTGAATTTTTAATTTTTAAATGATTTTTAAATGATTTAATTTTTAAAAATTTAGAACTTTAATCATTATTTATAAAATTAAAAATTAAAAATTTAGAATACGGGGTGTAGTATAATGGTAGTATTTGCCCTCGGGGAGGGTAAGGCCCGAGTTCAACTCTCGGCACCCCGACATTTTAAAAACCTCTTTTATAGAGAGGCTTTTTTTATATATTTAAAGCCCTGTGACATCTAGAAAGATCTTTCGGAAAATATTCCAAGTGGGCGCTGCTTGTATTTACCAAAGTAAGTACAAAGATAAACTCCCTTTAAAACAAGTATAGTCCAAGATCTAACCAGAAACTTACAGGGCTATTTTTAGTATAGCATATAGCAAAACAATAAATCAAATTTTAAGAGCTTTTGTTATTTGTTTGATTAAAGAGACGACGACTGGTGGAGGCATCAAGCTATAACAAGGGACTCCGTTATCATCCAAGACCTGCCAGGGTTTTTCAACTATTTTTACTTCCCCGCTATTCTTATCCAATTCATAACTATATTCTGGAGTAATCTCATAATCATCAATAAATTCTTTGGCTTTATCTACTGGCACAGAGTTTCTTAAAAGAACTTTGGGGATTCCATAGAGCGAAAAAGCTTGCTTTATTAGTTTTTCATCTGTTTTTAATCTTTCCTTAATCGGCTCTATCCCTAATGCATCACCTTCTTTTTGAACCATTCTTGCCCCCCGGCATTCAGAATTATCACAAATAAGATGAAACTTTTTTTCTTTTTTATCATATTCAACTTTCTTTGTCGGAAAAAGGTTCAAGCTCCTTGATGTCTGGCAAAGAGGACAAATCACTCTATGCTTTATTCTTTCATCAATTACTGCTTCCGGAACGTCAATAAGAACAAAAATATCCGGGTCTTCCCGATAATCAATTAAGTCCCTAAAAAATAATGAATAAGAAACCTGACCCAAGTCTCTGGGAAAGCCGTCAATAAAAAAAGTTTTTCTTCCTTTTTTTGCTATTTCTTTTTTTACCAAAGCTAAAATTAGCTCAGACGGCAAAAGAGTTTTGGTACTTCTTTTCTCCAATGACTTAATTATCTCTTCTAAGGGTATAAATCCTCGGTAATTTTTCTCCAAAAAAGAAATTAATTCTTTCCTTTTCTTTTTATCTTGAACAACTTCATCAAACTTGCGAACCATATCTCCGATAGAAAAATGCTCTATCCTGTCTTTATCAACCACTTCTTTAAACATTTTGGCGTAAGTCCCTTTGCCAGAATTTTTTTTGCCCAAGAGATAAACAATAAAAGTATTCTTTTTTAAGTATTCTCTAAGTTTTTTAATTTCTTTGCCTGCTTTTAAATCAAAATAGGCCTGCCTTTGATTAAAATCAGTCAGGTCAAACTTTTTTGAAGAATCAATTTTAGTTTTGAAAATTGGAAACTCAATATTTTTCACTCTCACAACCAAACGAGTTTATATTTTAAACTAAATTGTGTTTTAAAAATTTTACTCGCTAGTTTTACTCACGCCCTCACACCAAACAAGCTTTTTTATTCTACACGAAATGCAAAGCTCGTTATGGTGTGAGGGTTCATTGAATTTTAATATTGTTTCCATCAGAAACAATTTTTATATTTCCTAATTCTTTAGTTATTAATACTTGTATATCAAATTTCTCGAGATTTGCCAAGACATCAGGGTGTGGATGACCATAATTATTCTCGCCAACACTAATAACAGCGAGTTCAGGAGAAACAATTTCTAAAAACTCCGAACAGCTTGATGTCTTGCTTCCATGATGGGCTACTTTTAGAATGTCTGAATCTAAATCAACGTTCTGCTCAACTAATTTCCTCTCTATTTCTTTTTCAATGTCTCCGGTAAACAAAAAAGAAACACCTTCAAAAACTAAATTAGCGACAACAGAAGTGTTATTACAACCTTTAACTTCTTTATTTTCTAAGCTCTCAAAAGGGTAAAGGATAGAAAGATATATATTTTCAGATAAAACTATTTTCTGACCAGCTTCAGCTATTATTATATCAGCCCCTTCTTGCTCAATCAACCTCTTCCACTCCTCCCACTCAGCGGTATCTCTAATAACTCCTGTCCATAAAATATTCTTAACTTCATGTCTTTTCAAAACTTCAAGCAGGCCAAATAAATGGTCGTGATCCGGATGAGTTAAAATTATCAAATCAATAGTCCTGTCATAAAAAGGCATTTCTTGGCCAAGCTTCTCTAAAACAGTTAACCCCGGTCCCCCATCAATCAAAATCTGAAACCTCTCTGGCGTTTCAATAAAAATACTATCCCCCTGCCCAACATCAAAAAACACTACCTCAAGAAACCTCGGCTGGCTCAAATCCCAAACAACAACCCAGGCAATAATATTTAGACAAATCAAAATAGAAAAAACAACCCAAAATAATTTTCTATTTTTAAAAACCATAAACTAAACATCCCCCGGCATAACGGAGGATGTTGATTCAAATAAAAACAATCTATATTTATGCTGCGTTCTTAAAGGCTTCGGCATCTGCCGCTCCTACAATCCTAAACATCTTTGTACCGCAAATTGGGCAAGTCCCCGAAACAGCGTACCTTTTAACTTTCCCTTTGCCTTTCATTGAAACAAGTTTTGGGTTTTCCATTTTAACGTTCTTTTTTTTGCATTTTACGCAATATCCTGTGTAATCCATAATATTATAAACTTAATTCTTTTAAAATCGACCTTTAAAGATTTAAAAGTTATTCACACCTTTACTATAGCTTAAATTAAGCAAACAAAGTAGTCAACCCCGTTAAAGCAGGTTTATTTATTTTCTTTTCCAATTCCTTCACAACATCCATCTTTCCTTCAGCTGTTTGATGCTTAGGAACAAACAAGGTACAACAATCCTCTTGCGGTTTGATTGAAATATTAAAAGTCCCTATACTTTGCCCTATTTTGATTATTTCCTCTTTGTCAAAGCCGATTAACGGCCTTAAAACGGGAATTTTTACTGCTTGCTCAATAATCTTCGTATTTGGCAATGTTTGAGAACTCACTTGGCCCAAACTTTCACCTGTAACTAAGGCTGGGCAGTTTTCTTTTTTGGCAATTCTTTCTGCTATTTTAAACATTAATCTTCTATAAAGCAAAATCCTATACTTAGCAGGTGTCTTTGCTTTAATTTCTAATTGAGCTTTTTGGAAGGGAATAAAGTAAATTTTAAGATTTGGCTGATATTTTTTAAAAACTTGCGCTAATTCTTTAGTTTTTTCAATACTGGCGTTAGAAACCAATGGAAAACTATGAAAATGAAGCCAGATATTTTCTGCGCCTCTTTTAGCGGCTAAAAAAGCAGCTACAGGAGAATCAATTCCCCCTGAAACTAAAGATAAAACTTTTCCGCTGCTTGAAACAGGCAATCCTCCCGCTCCTTTAACTTTTTTAAAATATAAAAAGTATTTTTTATTCTTGCCTTCACACCCCGCTAAGCGGGGTAGTGAGGGTCTCTGTTCTATAAATAATTCTCTTTTAGGCCTATCCAAGTTTACTTTTCTATTAATAAGCTTGGCTATTTTATCAATAACTTTGCGGTCTTTTTTCATTCTTATTGCAAAACTTTCGCCTTTTCCAATATATTCCTTGTAGTTCTTATTAATAAAATATATAAGTTCTTTTAAATTGAAAAAATAAAAACTGTCTGAAAACCAAGCAATGCCAAAAGTTCTTTTTATTATTTTCTTTGCTTTTAGATTTTGGTTTGTTTCTATAAAGATTCTTTCTCTGAAAGAAAGAATCTTAAAATCCACTTTTTCCTTCTTTAGAAAAAAACAAAGATTATTAATCAATTTCTTCTGAAAAAGCTTTTTTACCCCCTCTGATTTCAAAAATAATTCTCCGAAAGCAATTAATATACCTTTTTTCATGTTAATTTAAGATTATATATTTATACCTTAGCGAATCAAGGTTCTGCCGAACGAAGAGAGGCAGGTTCTTATCATTCCGCCTCCTAATAATTCCTGGCCTTTATAAAAAACTACTGACTGGCCAGGCGTAATCGCCCGTTGAGACCTTGTAAATTTTACTTTGATTTTATTATTCTTTTTACTAATTACAGCAGAAGCTAACTTGTGTCTATATCTTACCCTTGCCTTCGTTTTCAAAGGAAATCTTGGTTGTTTTCCTGAAATCCAATTAATATTTTTAATAATCAGTTCTTTTTTATACAAATCATTTTCATTTTTAGTAACAATTAAAACATTCTTCCTTATATTCTTATCTAATATGTAAAAGGGACCGCCTGTAAGTCCTATCCCCTTTCTTTGACCGATAGTATAAAAATGTAATCCTTGATGATGTCCTATTACTCTTCCATTAGTATTAATAATCCTACCCGGTTTCAGTTTAAGATACTTTTTTAAAAAATCTGCCGTTGTTGTCTGAATAAAGCAAACTTCCTGGGATTCTGGAACATCCAAAACCGGCAGTTTAAACTTCTTTGCCAATTTTCTGACTTCAGTTTTAGTATAATCTCCCACTGGAAATAAAATTTTTCCTAATATCTTTTGGTTCAATTGCCATAAAAAATACGACTGATCTTTGTTTTTATCTTTTCCTTTATATAATCTAAAGATACATTGACGACTGTTGTCAACGACTCTGGCATAATGTCCGGTAGCAATATAATCAGCACTTAAAGACAAGGCCTTTTTAAATAGTAAACCAAACTTAATTTCTTTATTACATACCACGCAAGGATTTGGAGTTCTACCTGCTCTATATTCAGTTAAAAAGTAATCAATTACTTTCTTTTTGAATTCTTTTTCAAAATTAAAGACGTAAAAAGGAATACCTAATTTCTTAGCTGCCCTTTGGGCTCTTTTTTCATCAAAACTTGGCCACAATTTCATAAAAACCCCAACAACATCAAAACCAGATTTTTTCAATAAAGCCGTAGCTACTGAAGAATCAACCCCTCCGGACATAGCCACTACTACTCTTTCCTTTCTTATTTTTTTCATAATTTATAAATAACTTGCTATATTTATCTAATTTACCCCGTTAGAGATTGTATGGCAAGAGAAGAATGTAAAACAAGATAGAAAAAGACCCAAGAACAGCTTGGGTCTTTTATTGAGAAACCTCTTTTTTTTCTTCATCTTCAATTCTGAAGAATCGCGCTTTATGTGCTTGCCATTGAACGCGCTTGCCCTTAATACGCCTCTTGCGAATATCAGACAAAACTACATAAGTTCCTGGCTCAGGATCTTCTTTTTCCTGCCATGCTCCATTTTCTAAAGAAAAAGTTACTGAACCTGTAAACCCTTTTGCGCTTGTCACGGTAAACCTTCCGTGTCGTCCTTGGATTATGCGTTTAACTATCGCTTCTACTAACGTGTCCTTATTCATATTACTATTACCCCTTTCTTTTAGTTTTTCAATGAACAATATCTAAAATATTAACCGTTCAAAAAAATCTTGTCAAGAGCTCCTCGGTAGTTTATTTGGGAATATATTTTTGGTAATCCTTTATTAAAAATCGCCATTTGCGCCGGGACCAATAAGGTCCGGCGTAATCAATGCCTATTCTTTTTGTTGCTAAAATTTGAGATGGTTTAATTTTCTCGCCACAATCTTCCAACCAAACTCTTTTGCTTTTCGTTAAATCTTCTCCATAAAACGACTTATCTAACTTTAAATAGCGGCAAAGCTTGCCTGGTCCATTAGTTGAAGAAATTTCACCTTTTTCAGGCTCTATGGCGCGAATAAGCACGCACTCCGGCTCCCCTTTGCCGGCAGTAGTGATATTTAACTGCCAATACATTCCATAGACCAAATAAATATAAATATAACCGCCGACAAAATATTCAATTTTATTTCGAGGAGTTATTTTCCCTCCGTAAGAATGAGCCGCCTTATCCTGGGGACCGACATAAGCTTCGGTTTCTATAATCTTACCAACAAGCTTTTTCTTACCTATTTTCCTAACAATATATTTTCCCAAAAGGAGCTTAGCTATCTTCAAAGTTGACTGGGTATAAAATTCTCTATTTAGTTTTCTTTGATAAATAGTCATTAATTGCTGCGCGCAAAGCATCAATAGCAAGCAAAGAACAATGTATTTTTACTGAAGGTAAATATCCTAATTTTTTAATAACATCTTTGTTATTAATTTTCAATGCTTGTTTTATAGTTTTTCCTTTTATTAAATCAGTCATTACGCTGCTACTAGCAATAGCAGCAGCGCATCCCATTGTCTCAAAAGAAACATCTTCAATAATCTCATTTTTCCCTACTTTAATATATAAACGCATCACATCACCGCAAACTAAACTTCCTTCTTCTCCAATTCCATTAGCATTCTTAATCTTTCCATAATTATGCGGATGCTGAAAATGCTCAATAACTTTTTTTGAATAAATATTATTTGCCATAAGGTGAAATTTCTCTTAATTTTTTTATTATTCTTGGCAAAACTTTTAGAAAATAATCAATATCTTTTTCCTTTGTCCATCTTCCCAGAGAAATTCTTAAAGAGCCGTGCGTCTCTTGGGGTTTTAAACCGATTGCCAAAAGCACAGAACTTGGCTCTAATTTCATTGAAGAGCAGGCTGAACCAGTTGAGGCAGCAATCCCTAAAAGGTCAAGTTGGATAACCAAAGATTCCCCTTCAATAAAAGAAAACCGGAAATTAGCATTATTTGGCAATCTTCTGGTAAGGTGACCGTTTAAATAAGAGTTTTCTATTTTAAGAACATTTTTTATCGACTTATTTCTTAATTTAGTTAATCTCCGGCTTTCTTTTTCTATTTCTTTTTCACAAATCTCGCAGGCCCTGGCAAAACCAACAATTGCCGGCACATTTACTGTTGAACCCCTCAAGCCCATTTCCTGGCCTCCGCCGTGCAAAAGAGGTTCAATCTTTACTCCCTCTCTAATAAATAAGCAGGCAGCCCCTTTTGGACCGTACATTTTATGAGAACTGGCTGTAAGTAAATCAATATTCATCTTATTGACGTCAATTGGAATCTTGCTAAAGCTCTGGACAGCATCGGTATGGAAATAAGGACCATACCTCGCCTTTGGCTCGGTAGAACCTTGATTTTCGCTTCGCTCAAAATAGACTTTTTTTTGCCGACAAATCTTTCCGATTTTTTCTATTGGTTGAATAGTGCCAATTTCATTTGAGGCGTGAATTATTGAAACTAAAATCGTATCTTTTCTTATTGCTTTTTTGACATCTAGGGGGCTAATCAAACCATATTTATCAACCGGTAATCTGGTTATTTTAAATCCTTGTTTCTCCAACCATTTTGCCGTCTCTATAATACAAGGATGTTCAATCTGGGAAATAATAATATGTTTTCCTTTGTTTTTATTCGCAAAAGCCACGCCCTTTAGAGCTAAATTGTTACTTTCAGTTGCAGAACTAGTAAAAATTATTTCATTTGCTTTAGCTCCAATCAAATCTGCTACTATTTCCCTGCTTTTTTCCAAAGCAATTTTAGCATCCTGGCCAAAATTATGAAGAGACATTGTATTGCCAAATTTCTTCCCAAAATACGGAAGCATTATTCTTATCACGCGAGGATCAACCGGTGTGGTGGCGGCGTAATCAAAATAAATTTTTTTACTTTTTCTTGTCATTTTTTGGTTTAATTAAATCAGCCAAGGTCATAGAGTCCAAGGTAAAGTCCAAAGAGTCCTGGACTTTTTCCCAGACATTTTTCGTTGAGCAAATTCTTGCCATTTGACATCCTACACAACTAACCGACACTGTGTTTTCCAAAACCTTAACAATTTCCCCTGTTGTAATTTTTTTTGGCTCTTTTGCTAAATAATATCCTCCTTGAACTCCTTTTTTTGCTTCAACCAATTAGTAACAAATCCACAACGGCATCTCGGTCAGGGGCTGTTTTAAGCTAAAATGAGACAAACGAGACAATATAAAGGGTTTTACTTCGTGTAACGAATTTGATTTTTAATTCTCCAACGGCGAAAATAAACCAATTTTACCATTTCACTGGTTATGAAATAACCAATAATTAAAGATAGAACAATTAATAAAGCAGGAAGAGGAGGAGAAACAAAATGGAGAGTCTCTTTTCCAAAATTTGTAAATGGTAAAATAATTGTAATTAGAAAAGTAAAAAAAGAAATAGCCATTAAGAGAAAACTTGGCTTCCTTGCTTTTAAGAAAAAGTGTGAAGTTCTAATAGAAAATATAAGTACAATTTCCGTTAAAACACTTTCAATAAACCATAGGGTCTGCAAAAGGGCCGGCTGGACTTTGTGAAAAATACCAAAGAAAATAAAGTCGAAAACGAAACTAATAAAACCCAATAAAATAATAAGTAAAAATACTTTATTTAATAGATAGAATTTTGGCTTTTTTAATTCTTCGACATCAACCTTATCTGAAACTACACTAATTAATGGAAAATCTGATAAAAGATTAACTAACAAAATTTGGGTTGGCAGCATCGGTAAAAAAGGTATCATTAGGGAAATCAAGGCTATTGAGTAGAAATTGCCAAAGTTACTAGCCAAGGTGCATTTTATATATTTATTTATATTGGAAAAAATGTTTCTTCCCTGTTTAATACCGTTCACAATCACCTTGAGGTCCTTTTTAAGTAAGACAATATCTGAAACTTCCCGAGAAACGTCAGCCGCCCCTTTGACGGCGATAGCTAAATTGGCGACTTTGAGGGCTGGGACATCATTAATCCCCTCTCCCAAAAACCCAACTTCATATTTTTTCTGAAGGGCTTCAATTATCTTATATTTTGTTTGGGGAGAAACTCTGGCAAAAACTGAGAATTCTTCACAAGCTTTTACAAAATCATCTTCTGGCAAAGAATCCAGTGTTTTTCCTAAAATAACTTTGCTGGGGTCTTCAATTAATCCTATTTCTTTTGCCACTTGACCTGTTACTTCCCTGCTATCTCCGGTTAAAATTTTAATATTAATGTTTAATTTTCTGGATAGACGAATTGCATCTTTAGCAGTTTTCTTAAGGGGGTCAGAAAAAGAAAAACAGCCCAAGAAGTTCAGTCCCTTTTCATCTTTTTCTGAAAAACCTTTCTTTGTAAATGGTTTGAAGGCAATTGCCAAGGTTCTCTTCCCTGATTTTCCCTGTTTTTCTATCTCTTTCTTTACTATTTCTCTGTTCTGGTTGCCCTCAATTTTTGAAGATAGCTTAAGAATAGTTTCCGGTGCCCCTTTTACAACTAGAATTAAATTTTTATCTTTATCTTCTAAAAGAGTGCTATTCCTTAGTCTTAAAGTATCAAAGGGAATTTCAGAAATTACCCGAAAAGTTTTTAGAAAATCGCGGACTTTTTTAGGAGCCTTCTCAAAAATGGCAAAATCAAAAGGATTAAGGGCTGATTCGATTTCTTCTTTAATATAAGAAGAAGATAAAAGACCATAAAGTAAACATTTTTCTTTATCTTGAGAAAAAATATTTTCTAATTTAAGTTTATTCTCGGTCAGAGTGCCGGTTTTATCAGTACACAAAACTTCAATATCTCCCAAACTTTCCACTGCCGACAGTCTCCTAACAATAACTTTCTCTTTGGCTAAATTTAAAGCTCCGCCAGAAAGAGAAAAAGTAACCACTAACGGCAGGGCTTCGGGGATTATACTTACTATTAAAGCAATAGAAAAAATTAAAAAATCAAAGAAACTCGCCGTCCCTTTAATTATCAGATTGGCTAAGAAAATAAAAACAATTGTTATTACAACTATTTTTAAAATAGTTTGGGAGAGTTTAAAAAGGTTCTTCTCATAAATGCTTTCCCGAGTGATTCCTGCAGCTAATTTTGTAATTTCGCCGAGAACCGTCTTTTTGCCCGTTCCGATTACTACTCCTTCAGCTTCTCCGGAGATTACCGAAGTGCCGGCAAAAAGAATATTTTCTGCTTCAAAGATTTCTTTTTTTTCTTTTGAAAAGGGTTTTGTAATTTTTCTAATTGGAAACGCTTCTCCGGTTAAAACTGATTCATCAACTAAAAAGTTTTGGAGTTTTGCGATTCTTAAATCGGCAGGAATAATATTACCAGGCTCAAGCAAAACTACGTCTCCGGGGACTAAAAATCTTTTATCAATGGTTTTCTCTTTTCCCTCTCTTAAAACTCTTACCGTTGAAGGAAGATATTTTTTCAAAAGAAAAACAGCCCTTTGGGACTTAGCTTCCTGAAAAAATCCTAAGAAAACATTAATAAAAACAAAGAATAAAATTAAAAACCCGTCAGTCGTCTCGCCAATTAAAAGAGCAATAACTGAGGCAATAAAAAGAAGATAAACGAATGGTGATTTAAATTGCCTTAAGAAAACATCAAACAACCCAACTTCCTTAGTTTTGACTTCATTAAAACCGTAATCTTTCAGACGTTTTCTTGACTCTTTTTCTGATAGGCCACTCTTGGAGGTTTTTAAATCATCAAAAATCTTTCTTGTATTTTTAATTGTATATTTAGAAAAATTCATTAAATTTTAAGTATATTTCTTTATTCTACCAAAAAATCGCCCATTTGGCGATTAATTGTGGGATTCAGCCCCGAACACGATTCGATTTCTAGTCGAGGTATGGAGATTTTTTCTCGAACCATTTGCAAAAATATAAAACTTTTCGGTCTCCCGAACTTCTCACTATCCTGCTTTCCTTACAGAACGCATTTAGAACCTTAGATTGGAAAAAAATAAGGAAATAATTAGAAGAATTGAAAATTAGTTTTGGGATTCATCTAGTTCCTACGAAGGGTTGAAAGATGCCGAAAACTATCGGACTAATAATCTTAATTAACTTTCCATAACCCATGAATATTACAATATTCTCTTGCCTCAATTTTTTCTGTTTTTATCTCAAACTCCGCTTCTGGTTTATCGCCTGGATTCAGGAATTTCCTGTAAACTCTACCATCCGCAATTATCTCAATCCACTCTATATAATGCTCTTTCTCCATTGGATGAGGCACAGAACCTACTTTGACTTTAACTCCTTTTTTGGTCCTTTCAATAACCGGCACATGTTTTTCCCGGCCCACATCTTCGGTTTTTCCTTCAAGTAATTCCATTGGCTGGCCACAACAAACGAGTTGGCCACCACCTACGTGTAAAACCTCAATAATATTTCCACAAACATTACATTTGTAGATATGATTTCTAGCAATCATATTATTTTATTCTGTTAACTCTTTAACCTCTTTTTTCCCTTCTTCTAATTCTTTTACCTGCTCTATGTCTTTTTCTAATAAAAGTGCCTGAAATTCTCCGACATGGGTTTTTTCTTCTTTGGCTATATCTATGAGAATCCTCTTAATATTTGGGTCTTCGGTCATAGCAGCTAACTGCTCATAAAGATTAACTGCATCTAACTCAGCAATCATTCCTACTCTTAGTATCTCTCTATCTAAATTTTCTTTTGAGACTTTCTGAAGACTTAAAGGTATTTGTGAAAGCATATTTTTGTCGTGTGTTATTTATTAAATAAATTCGACCTTTGGTATATTCATTATAACAAAGCAAAAGAGAAAGAAAAGCTCTCGCCGTCAATGGCGGCGGAAATAAAAAAAGCTCCCCCTATTGGACGCATTTAGAACAGTTAAAATGTTGAGATATAAACGCCGAGTCTCTTTTCCGCCTGCTTTATAAATTCCGATAAATAAGAACTCTTTTAAACTTTAACTAAGATAAGCATATAATTTTTTTCTGTTAATATTTTTTGTCAGATAATTTTTGTTCTGTTTTTTCTAAAATTAAATCATTAAGTATTTTTCTGACAATCTCAATGCTGTTCCAATCAAATATGGAAATCTGCGTTATGTTTTTATTTAATTTTTTAAGTTTCTCTAACGCCTCGTCGGCAGCGGCTTCTGAAACCACGTCTTTTTT